>Ga0213829_1000068_pt1 | contig 145459 bp, 127 predicted proteins | sample MC6MC0896MG_FD_180665 | JGI IMG/M metagenome (GOLD analysis project Ga0213829, IMG submission 180665) | Enriched soil aggregate microbial communities from Iowa State University, Ames, United States - MC6-MC0896-MG | ecosystem: Environmental > Terrestrial > Soil > Unclassified | place: USA...
GGGCATCACCCAACGCGCCGTATCGAGTACCTTGAGGTTGCCCGCCTGGCAGGTGAGGATGCCCAGGAACCAGTCCGGCTGACCGAACAGTGGGGTCAGCTCCTGCCCGGCCAGGGTGTAGATCGAGCCCAGGCACACCAGCGGCACCGCGAGCGTCAGCCCGGCTACATCGAACAACAGGCATTCGAACGGCTCCGCGGCCCAGGCCGGACGACCATCGCTGGTCGTAGGCGGCGTCGGCACATTGGCTGCCGGCAAGTGCACTTCGACCAGCGGCGCGGCCGGCTCAGGCGCTTCGACCTCGGTCAGCAACGGAATGCTCGCCTCGGCCACCACCGTAGTCTCGACAACGCTGAGCAGCGGTTCTGGCGCTGCCACAGCGGGGGCCAGCACGGTCGGCAGCAGCTTGGCCTGCGGCTCGGCAAACGGCCTGGCGCCAGCTACGTCGACAACAGCAGCCTTGCGCTGGGCATCACGTGCCTGCTCTTCGCGCACGGCGGCTTCGAAGTCGCTGCTTGGCGCCTCCTCGACCACTACCGCTGGCAGGTCAAGGTCGAACGGCTCGGTAGCCTCCTGCAACAGGCCATCGAGGTAACTCTGCAAGGCCAGTTGCGGTTTGCTGGCAAGCTGTTGCGCGTGTTTCATCAGGCCACCTGCAATGCGGGTTTGTAGGTGAGCATATGTTTGAGCAAGGCCCGATAGGCCACAACGCCGCGGCTCTTGCCATCGAACTGCGATGGCGTGACCCCGGCCCGGCTGGCATCGCGCAGGCGCGTGTCGACCGGGATATAGCCCTGCCAGACGCTGTCGGCATAGGTATCACGCAGCACCTTGAGGGTGCCCAGTGATGCCTGGGTGCGACGGTCGAACAGGGTCGGCACGATCTGATACGGCAGCGCCTGCTTGCGCGAGCGGTTGATCATCGCCAAGGTGCCGACCATGCGCTCCAGGCCTTTGACGGCGAGGAACTCGGTCTGCACCGGGATCACCAACTGCTGGCTGGCCGCCAACGCGTTAACCATCAGCACGCCGAGCAACGGCGGGCTGTCGATCAGGGCAAAGTCGAAATCCTGCCACAGCTGCGCCAGACTCTTGGCGATCACCAGGCCCAGGCCACTCTGGCCCGGCGACTGCCGCTCGAGCACCGCCAGCGCTGTGCTCGACGGCAGCAGGGAGATACGTTCGTGGCTGGTCGGCAGCAGCAACTGCCCCGGCAAGCCCTCGGGCACCGTGCCCTTGTGCAGGAACAGGTCGTAGCAGCTGTGCTCCAGCGCATCCGGGTTATGCCCGAAATAGCTGGTCATAGAGCCGTGCGGGTCGAGATCGACAACGACCACGCGCTTGCCCGCATCGGCCAGCAAGCCGGCCAGGGCGATGGTTGTGGTGGTCTTGCCGACGCCACCTTTTTGATTGGCTACTGCCCAGACTCTCATGGTGCGCTGCTTCCTCCCGGTATGGCCGCCTGCCCTCCCGGGAACGGTGTGAAATTCTGTGACGGGGATTTGACGGGGCTAGCCCCCTCCCGCCGCTACTGCGCTTGGCGGTGCACTTTGTGTGCCAGCCCGGCGCATCGCCGCATCCGGGGTCGCATTGGCGCTGCCGGTTGCGGTCAGGCTGCGGCGTACTTCCAGGTTGCGCGAAATCACCAGCACGACCCGTCGATTGCGCGCACGGCCTTCGGCCGTGTCGTTGCTGGCGACCGGTTGATACTCGCCATAACCGACCGAGGCCATGCGCCCGGGATTGACGCCGTTCATGGCCAACAGGCGGACGATACTGGCCGCACGCGAGGCCGACAGTTCCCAGTTGGTCGGGTACTGCGCAGTGCGGATCGGCAGGTTGTCGGTAAAGCCCTCGACGTGCACCGGGTTGGCGAACGGCTTGAGGATATTCGCCACCTTCTCGATGATCGCGAATGCAGCGTCGCTGGGCATGGCATCGCCACTGCCAAACAACAGCGCCGAATTGAGCTCAACCTCGACCCACAGTTCGTTGCCGCGCACAGTCATCTGGTTGGAGCTGATCAAATCGCCGAAAGCGCTGCGCACTTCATCGCTGATGGTCTGCAGCGGGTCGGCGCTGGTCTGGCCGAGGCCCGCATCGGTCTGCTCGCTGTCTTTGATCAACGGCTCGGCTGGCTTGATGCTGAGCGGCTGTTCTTCGCCGATCGGGATGGCCCGCATGGCCCGCTCAGGGTCATTGAACACGCCGAGCAAGGCCTGCGAGACGACCTTGTACTTGCCCTCGTTGATCGAAGAGATCGAATACATGACCACGAAAAAAGCAAACAGCAGCGTGATGAAGTCGGCGTACGACACCAGCCAGCGCTCGTGATTCTCGGGTTCTTCGGTATGGCGACGGCGACGCATGGCTTACTCCATGAAGCCTTGCAGCTTCAGCTCGATCGAGCGTGGGTTTTCGCCTTCGGCGATCGACAGCAGGCCTTCGAGGAGCATCTCGCGGTAGCGTGACTGACGCATGACGATGGCTTTGAGCTTGTTGGCGACCGGCAGCAGGATCAGGTTGGCACTGGCCACGCCATAGATGGTGGCGACAAACGCCACGGCGATGCCGTTGCCCAGTTGGGACGGGTCGGCCAGGTTGCCCATGACATGGATCAGGCCCATCACAGCACCGATGATGCCGATGGTCGGCGCATAGCCGCCCATGCTTTCGAACACTTTTGCCGCCTGGATATCGCGGCTTTCCTGGGTCAGGAAATCCACCTCGAGGATGCTCCGGATAGCCTCCGGCTCGGCGCCGTCGACCAGCAGTTGCAAGCCCTTGCGCGCATACGGATCAGGCTCGCCGTCAGCCACGCCTTCCAGGCCGAGCAGGCCCTCCTTGCGTGCGGTCAGGCTCCAATTGACTACCCGATCGATACCACCGGCCAGGTCGACCCGCGGTGGGAAGATGATCCAGCGAGCAATCTGCAGTGCACGCTTGAACGACGGCAGCGGTGCCTGCAGCATGGCCGCGCCGAGGGTGCCGCCGAGCACGATCAACGCAGCTGGCGCGTTGAGCAGCGCACCGACATGCCCGCCCTCGAGGAAGTTGCCGCCGACAATGGCGACGAAAGCGAGGATCAGGCCGATCAGGCTGAGTACGTCCATCAGACGCAGGCCTCGACCAGGTGCCTGCCGATATCGTCGAGACTGTACACCGCGTCGGCCAGGTTGGCCTTGACGATGGCCATGGGCATGCCATAGATCACGCAGCTGGCTTCGTCCTGCGCCCACACCGTGCTACCGCCCTGCTTGAGCAGGCGCGCACCTTCACGGCCATCCGCGCCCATGCCGGTAAGTACTACCGACAGGACCTTGTCTCCGTAGGACTTGGCCGCCGAGCCGAAGGTGATATCCACACATGGTTTGTAGTTAAGGCGCTCGTCGCCCGGCAGGATTTTCACCATGCCGCGGCCATCGACCATCATCTGCTTGCCGCCAGGCGCCAGCAGCGCCAGACCTGGGCGCAGCATGTCGCCGTCTTCGGCTTCCTTGACGTTGATCCGGCAGAGCTTGTCGAGGCGTTCGGCAAAAGCCTTGGTGAACGCCGCGGGCATGTGCTGGATCAACACGATCGGTGCCGGGAAGTTGGCGGGCAGTTGCGTCAGGACACGCTGCAGCGCAACCGGGCCACCGGTCGAGGTGCCGATCGCAACCAGCTTGTAGGGCTTGCGCTTGGGCGCCGGCGAATGCGCCGCAGCAGGCGCTGCCGGGCTACGCACGGGAGCAGGCGTCGGAGTGCGCGCTGCAGGTGTGTGGCCAAGGCTGCTGGCCGGTGCAGGGCTGCTCGCGGCTGGCGCGGGCGCCGGCGCGGCATAGCTGCTCAGGCGGCGGTTGCTGCGCGAGATGGTATGTACCTTCTCGCAGAGCATCTGTTTGACCTTTTCTGGGTTACGCGAAATGTCTTCGAAGTTTTTCGGCAGGTAGTCGACCGCCCCGGCATCCAGCGCGTCGAGGGTTACCCGGGCGCCTTCATGGGTCAGCGACGAGAACATCAACACCGGCGTCGGGCAGCGCTGCATGATGTGCCGCACCGCGGTGATGCCGTCCATCATGGGCATTTCATAGTCCATGGTGATGACATCGGGCTTGAGCGACAGCGCCTGGTCGATTGCTTCCTTGCCATTGGTCGCGGTACCCACAACCTGGATCGTCGGGTCGGACGAGAGAATTTCCGAAACGCGCCGGCGGAAGAAACCGGAATCATCCACCACCAGGACCTTGACTGCCATAAACACTCCATTAGATGGCGCAACCGCAAGGCTGCGCCACCGAAAATCAATAACGCTTGGCGGCGTAACGCTTGAGCATGCTCGGGACGTCGAGGATCAACGCAATCCGGCCATCGCCAGTGATCGTCGCGCCAGACATGCCCGGGGTGCCCTGCAGCATCTTGCCCAGCGGCTTGATCACCACCTCTTCCTGGCCGACCAGCTGGTCGACCACAAAGCCGATGCGCTGGGTGCCGACCGAGAGGATCACCACATGGCCCTCGTGCTGCTCTTCATGCACCTGGCCCTGGACCAGCCAGCGCTTGAGATAGAACAGCGGCAGCGCCTTGTCGCGGACGATGACCACTTCCTGGCCGTCGACGACATTGGTGCGCGACAGGTCGAGGTGGAAGATCTCGTTGACGTTGACCAGCGGGAAGGCAAACGCCTGGTTGGCCAGCATCACCATCAGGGTCGGCATGATCGCCAGGGTCAGCGGCACCTTGATGACGATCTTCGAACCCTGGCCCTTGGCCGAGTAGATGTTGATCGAGCCGTTGAGCTGGGAAATCTTGGTTTTCACCACGTCCATGCCGACGCCGCGGCCGGACACGTCGGAAATCTCGGTCTTGGTCGAGAAGCCCGGGGCAAAGATCAGGTTGTAGCAGTCCGATTCGCTCAGGCGCTCGGCGGCGTCCTTGTCCATCAGGCCTTTTTCCACGGCCTTGGCACGCAGCACGTTGGGGTCCATGCCTTTGCCGTCGTCCGAGATCGACAGCAGGATATGGTCGCCTTCCTGTTCGGCCGACAGCACCACCTTGCCGGTGCGAGCCTTGCCTGAGGCGTCGCGCTCGTCGGGCATTTCGATGCCGTGGTCGACCGCGTTGCGCACCAAGTGGACCAACGGGTCGGCCAGAGCCTCGACGAGGTTCTTGTCGAGGTCGGTTTCTTCGCCGACCAGCTCCAGGTTGATTTCCTTCTTGAGCTGGCGGGCAAGGTCGCGAACCAGTCGCGGGAACCGCCCGAAGACTTTCTTGATCGGCTGCATGCGGGTCTTCATCACCGCAGTCTGCAGGTCGGCCGTGACCACATCGAGGTTGGACACAGCCTTGGACATGGCTTCGTCGCCGCTGTTCAGGCCCAGGCGCACCAGCCGGTTACGCACCAGCACCAGCTCGCCAACCATGTTCATGATCTCATCCAGCCGCGCGGTGTCGACGCGTACGGTCGTCTCGGCTTCGCTGGCGTGCTTTTCTGCGGGCGCTGCTGGCGCTGGCGCACGTGCCGGGGCCGCTGGCGCAGGCTTGGCAGCTGCTGCGGGTGCAGCAGGCTTGGGCGCAGCTTTCACCTCAGCCTTGGCTGCTGCCGGCGCAACGGCCACAGCAGCCGCTTCGGCAGCGTCGGTCGAGAACTTGCCTTTGCCGTGCAGCTCATCGAGCAGCGCTTCGAACTCGTGCTCGCTGATTTCGTCGCCGCTGGCAGCCGGCGCGGGGCTGGCTGCAGCCTCGGCAACCGCAGCAGTCGGCAGCGCATCGGCAGCGAAGGTGCCCTTGCCATGCAACTGGTCGAGCAATGCTTCGAATTCGTCGTCGGTAATCTCGTCACCGGCCGGCGCTGGCACGACAGCCTCGGGAGCGACCGTGGCCGCCTCGACCGAGAACTGGCCCTTGCCGTGCAGTTGATCGAGCAGAGATTCGAATTCGGCGTCGGTGATTTCATCCGACTCGGCGCTGGCTGCACCTGGCTGCGGCTGTTCAGCAGCCTCGGCCTCGGCCTTGACCGCATCGAGCGAGTCGAGCAGTTGTTCGAACTCGGTGTCGGTGATGTCTTCCTCGACCACTGCTGGCTCAGGCTCGACCACCGCGGCAGGCGCGGGCGCCGCACCCGGCTCGGCCAGACGCGACAGCGCTGCCAGCAACTCGCGGGAAGCCGGGGTCACCTCGGTGCGTTCGCGCACCTGGCCGAACATGCTGTTGACCGAATCCAGCGCTTCCAGAACCACGTCCATCAGCTCGGCGTCGACCCTGCGCTCACCTTTGCGCAGGATGTCGAAGACGTTCTCGGCAATGTGGCAGCACTCCACCAGCTCATTGAGCTGGAGGAAGCCGGCGCCCCCTTTTACAGTGTGAAAACCGCGGAAAATCGCATTGAGCAGGTCGGCATCATCCGGTCGGCTTTCCAGCTCGACCAATTGCTCGGACAACAACTCAAGAATTTCCCCGGCTTCTACCAGGAAATCCTGAAGGATTTCTTCATCGGCGCCGAAGCTCATTAAACGTGCTCCCTAAAAACCAAGGCTGGACAGCAGATCGTCGACATCGTCCTGACCGGACACAACGTCTTCACGCTTATCGGCATGAATCTGCGGACCTTCACCCCGAGTCGGATGTTTTTCTTGATCTTTTTCAGCACGCAACTGATCGTGGTCATGTTCGATACCGGCAAAGCGGTCGACTTGACTGGCCATCAGCACGAGCTTGAGCAGATTGCTTTCTACTTCGGTGACCAACGCGGTGACGCGTTTGATCACCTGGCCGGTCAGGTCCTGATAGTCCTGAGCCAGCAAGATGTCGTTGAGGTGCCCGGACACCTTGCGGTTGCCCTCGGCACTGTGCGTCAAGAAACTGTCGACTCGTTTGACCAGATCGCGAAACTCCGGCGCGGCCACTTCACGGCGCATGAAGCGCTGCCAGTCAGTGCTTAGCGCCTGGGCCTCACCGGCCAGGTCGTTGAGTACCGGGGTGCTCGCTTCGACCAGGTCCATGGTGCGGTTGGCGGCACCCTCGGTCAGCTTGACCACGTAGGACAAACGCTCGGTGGCATCGGTGATCTGCGAGACTTCCTCGGCCTGCGGCATTGCCGGGTCGATCTGGAAACTGACGATCGCACTGTGCAGCTCGCGGGTCAGTTTGCCGACTTCCTGGTACAGGCCACGGTCGCGTGTCTGGTTGAGCTGATGAATCAGCTGCACCGCATCGCCAAACCGGCCGCGCTCAAGGCTCTCGACCAGTTCCTGAGCGTGCTTCTTCAGGGTGTTTTCAAACTCACCCAAAGAGTTGTTGTTAGAGTCCATGGCGCCCCCTGGCGTGATTTAGCTATTCACGCGTTCGAAGATCTTTTCGATCTTCTCTTTGAGCACCTGGGCGGTGAACGGCTTGACCACGTAACCATTGACGCCGGCCTGGGCCGCTTCGATGATCTGATCACGCTTGGCTTCGGCAGTTACCATCAGCACCGGCAGATGCTTGAGACGCTCATCGGCACGCACTTTGCGCAGCAGGTCGATGCCGGACATGCCGGGCATGTTCCAGTCGGTGACGAGGAAGTCAAAGTGGCCGCTTTCGAGCATCGGCATGGCGGTCAGGCCATCGTCGGCTTCCTGGGTATTGGTGAAGCCCAGATCACGCAAGAGGTTCTTGATGATCCGCCGCATCGTCGAAAAGTCGTCAACGATGAGGATTTTCATGTCTTTGTTCAATTAGACCTCCAAGCAGTCTTAAACGCGCTCGGCCCCGAGCGCGCATTCAATCAATTCGGTACACCGTCAAAACGACTGCAGCGACCCCGGTTTCAACGCGCTCGCCATTCACCCAGCCGGCTGCGCAGACGTGCCGCGCATTGGCTGTGCAGCTGGCTGACACGCGACTCGCTGACCCCCAGCACCTCACCGATTTCTTTGAGGTTGAGCTCTTCGTCGTAGTACAGCGCCAGCACCAACCGCTCGCGTTCCGGCAGGTTGGCGATCGCATCGGTCAACGCCGTCTGGAAGCGTTCTTCTTCCAGATCACGCGACGGTTCGACCTGCGCACTGGCGCCATCCTCGTGCAGACCTTCATGTTCGCCGTCCTGCAACAGGTCGTCGAAACTGAACAGTCGGCTGCCCAGGGTATCGTTCAGAATCCCGTAATAATCATCGAGACCTAATTGGAGTTCGGCAGCAACCTCGTGATCTTTAGCGTCGCGACCGGTTCTTGCTTCAACAGCGCGCATCGCGTCGCTGACCATACGGGTATTGCGGTGCACCGAACGTGGCGCCCAGTCACCCTTGCGGACCTCGTCGAGCATGGCGCCACGGATGCGGATACCGGCGTAGGTTTCAAAGCTGGCGCCCTTGCTGGCATCGTATTTGTTGGACACTTCGAGCAGGCCGATCATGCCGGCCTGGATCAGATCCTCGACCTGCACGTTGGCCGGCAAGCGCGCCAGCAGGTGGTAAGCGATGCGCTTGACCAGCGGCGCGTAACGCTCGACCAACTCGTACTGGGCGTCCTTGGAAGCCTTGCTGTACATCTGAAAACCGCTTGCACTCATAGCACTGGTCCCGCACTGGTGGGCTGCACCAGGCGCTCGACGAAGAACTCCAGATGCCCACGAGGGTTGGCAGGCAGCGGCCAGCTATCGACCTTCTGCGCGATGGCCTTGAACGCCAGCGCACACTTGGAGCGAGGGAAGGCTTCGTAAACTGCACGCTGCTTCTGCACCGCCTTGCGCACGCATTCGTCGTACGGCACGGCGCCGACGTATTGTAGGGCGACGTCAAGGAAGCGGTCCGTGACCTTGGTCAACTTGGCGAACAGGTTGCGCCCTTCCTGCGGGCTCTGGGCCATGTTGGCAAGAACGCGGAAACGGTTCATGCCATAGTCGCGATTGAGCAGTTTGATCAGCGCGTAGGCGTCGGTGATCGAGGTCGGCTCGTCGCACACCACCAGCAGCACTTCCTGCGCGGCGCGGACAAAGCTCACCACCGAATCGCCGATACCGGCAGCGGTGTCGATGACCAGCACGTCGAGGTTGTCGCCAATCTCGCTGAAGGCCTGGATCAGCCCGGCGTGTTGCGCCGGCTGCAGGTGGACCATGCTCTGGGTGCCCGAGGCGGCCGGCACGATGCGTACCCCGCCAGGCCCCTGCAAGAGCACGTCGCGCAACTCGCAGCGGCCTTCGATGACGTCGGCCAGGGTGTGCTTGGGCGTCAGCCCCAGCAGCACGTCGACGTTGGCCAGACCCAGATCGGCGTCCAGCAACATGACCCGGCGGCCGAGTTCGGCCAACGCCAGGGACAGGTTGACTGAAACGTTGGTCTTGCCGACGCCACCTTTGCCACCGGTCACGGCGATAACCTGTACGGGATGCATGCTACCCATATTTGTTCTTTACCTTGTCGCGCTTGAACCGAGGCCACATGGAGGGCTGTGATTAAAGCCCTTGCTGTAGGTACTTTGCATTGTGTTCATCTTCAACCCACGCGTTTGCCGGAGTTGTGGTACAGATCAGCGAACATATCGGCCATGGCCTCTTCGCTGGGGTCTTCCTGCATTTGCACGCTGACGGCGCGGCTGACCAGTTGGTGCTTGCGCGGCAGGTGCAGGTCGTCAGGAATACGCGGGCCGTCGGTAAGATAGGCCACGGGCAGTTCATGACTGATCGCCAGGCTCAGTACTTCACCGAGACAAGCGGTTTCATCAAGCTTGGTCAGGATGCAGCCAGCCAGGCCACAGCGCTTGTAGCTGTGATAGGCGGCGGTCAGCACCTGTTTCTGGCTGGTGGTTGCCAGGACCAGATAATTCTTCGAAGCGATACCGCGCCCGGCGAGCGTCTCCAGCTGCATGCGCAGGGCCGGATCACTGGCCTGCAGGCCGGCGGTATCGATCAGCACCACACGCTTGCGCAGCAGCGGCTCCAGGGCCTGGGCGAGGGACTCGCCCGGGTCGACGTAGGTCACCGACACGTTGAGGATGCGGCCCAGGGTCTTGAGTTGCTCCTGAGCGCCGATACGGAAGCTGTCCATGCTCACCAGCGCCAGGTTCTGCGCGCCGTACTTGAGCACATAACGCGCTGCCAGCTTGGCCAGGGTGGTGGTCTTGCCCATGCCGGCCGGGCCAACCATGGCAATTACCCCGCCCTCCTCGATCGGTTCGATCTCGGGTACATCGATCATTCGCGCCAGGTGCGCGAGGATCATCCGCCATGCTTGCCGCGGCTCGTCGATTTCGCCGGTCAGGTCGAGCAGTTCGCGGGCCAAGGCACCGGTCAGACCAACACGCTGCAGGCGCCGCCAGAGGTTGGCCTGCAGCGGTTTGCTGCCCTGCAACTGGCTCCAGGCAAGCGAGCCGAGCTGTACTTCGAGCAGTTCACGCAGGCCGGACAGCTCCGAGCGCATGGCATCGAACAGGCGCGGATCAACCGGCGCCACTGCCGGCGCAGCCGGGGCGGCGGGCTGCTCGACGTGCGGTTCGACCAAGGGCTCGGAAGCGGTCAGCGAGAGGCCGGCAAACAACTGACGGTTGCCGTCATCGGCATCGCTGCGGCTGCTCAGTTCGGCCTGGGCGGTAGCGATGCGCGACTGGGTCTTGCGCAGCTCGTCTTCAAGCTCAGGGTTGGGCACCCGCGGCGCCAGCGCCGACAGCTTGTAGTCCAGTGCAGCGGTCAGCTCAACGCCGCCGGCGATGCGCCGGTTACCGATGATAGCGGCATCGGAGCCAAGCTCATCGCGGACCAGCTTCATGGCCTGACGCATATCTGCGGCGAAAAAACGCTTAACTTGCATACTCCACTACCTCAGCCGTTCGGGCCCACGGTGGCAACGATGGTGACTTGCTTGTTGTCAGGTATTTCCTGATACGCCAAAACATGCAAATTCGGTACAGCCAGGCGGCCGAAGCGCGACAGCATCGCCCGGATCGGCCCGGCTACCAGAAGGATAGCTGGCTGACCTTGCATCTCCTGACGCTGGGCCGCTTCGATAAGCGAACGCTGTAGCTTTTCGGCCATGCTCGGTTCAAGAAGAACACCATCTTCCTGACCTTGCCCGGCCCTTTGCAGACTATTGAGCAAAATCTGTTCCAACCTTGGCTCCAAGGTGATAACAGGCAGCTCGGACTCAACGCCGACAATGCTTTGCACGATGGCGCGACACAATCCGACGCGCACTGCGGCGACCAGCGCGGCATTATCTTGACTCTTGCCAGCGTTGTTGGCGATAGCTTCGGCAATGCTGCGGATATCGCGCACCGGCACTTGCTCGGAGAGCAGAGCCTGCAGGACCTTGAGCAGCCCCGACAAGGAAATGACACCCGGCACCAGCTCTTCGGCAAGCTTCGGCGAGGCCTTGGCCAGTACTTGCAACAGTTGTTGGACTTCCTCGTGACCGATCAGTTCGTGGCAGTGCTTTTGCAGAATCTGGTTCAAGTGGGTCGCCACTACGGTGCTGGCATCGACCACGGTGTAGCCCAGCGACTGCGCCTGCGCGCGCTGGCCGATGTCGATCCAAACCGCCTCCAGGCCGAACGCCGGGTCACGCGCGGCGATACCGTTGAGGGTACCGAACACCTGGCCTGGGTTGATTGCAAGCTCGCGGTCCGGGTAGATCTCGGCTTCCGCGAGGATTACCCCCATCAGGGTCAGACGATAGGCACTTGGCTGCAGGTCGAGGTTGTCGCGGATGTGCACGGTCGGCATGAGGAAGCCCAGATCCTGCGAGAGCTTCTTGCGCACGCCCTTGATCCGCGCCAGCAACTGGCCGCCCTGGTTGCGGTCGACCAGCGGGATCAGCCGGTAGCCTACTTCCAGGCCGATCATGTCAATCGGAGTGACGTCGTCCCAGCCCAGCTCCTTGGTGTCCATTGCGCGCTGCGGGGATGGCAGCAGATCCTGCTGGCGCTGCACTTCTTCCAGCGCCTTGACCGCCTTGACCTGCTGTTTGCGCCAGACCAGATAGGCACCACCGGCGGCCATTACACCGAGGCTGAGGAAGGCCACATGCGGCATCCCCGGGACCAGGCCCATGACAATCATGATGCCGGCCGACACGCCCAAGGCTTTTGGCGAGTCGAACATCTGCCGGTTGATCAGCTTGCCCATGTCCTCGGAGCCCGAGGCGCGCGTCACCATGATTGCGGCGGCGGTGGACAACAGCAAGGATGGCAACTGCGCCACCAAACCGTCACCAATGGTCAGCAACGCGTAGACCTTACCGGCCTCCCCGCCCGACATGCCGTGCGAGAGGATACCGATCAGCACGCCGCCGATGAGGTTGATGAACAGGATCAGCAGGCCGGCAATGGCGTCGCCGCGAACGAACTTGCTGGCACCGTCCATAGAGCCGTAGAACTCGGCTTCCTGGGCGACTTCGGCGCGGCGCGCCTTGGCCTGGGCCTGATCGATCAGGCCTGCGTTGAGGTCGGCGTCGATCGCCATCTGTTTGCCGGGCATGGCATCGAGGGTGAAGCGCGCGCTGACTTCAGAGATACGCCCGGCGCCCTTGGTCACCACCACGAAGTTGATGATCATGAGGATGGCGAACACCACGGCACCGACCACGTAGTTGCCGCCGATCACCACCTCACCAAAGGCCTGGATGACCTTGCCCGCCGAGCCATGGCCCTCGTGGCCGTGCAGCAGCACCACCCGCGTCGAGGCGACGTTGAGCGCCAGGCGCAACAGCGTCGCTACCAGCAGAATGGTCGGGAACGCGGCGAAGTCCAGCGGCCGCAGGGCATATACGCAGACCAGCAGCACCACCAGCGACAGGGCGATGTTGAAGGTGAAGAACACGTCGAGCAGGAACGGCGGGATCGGCAACATCATCATTGCCAACATCACCAACAGCAACAACGGCACACCCAGGTTGCCCCGACCGAGTCCGCTCAGGTTGCTGCGCGCGTTGCTGATTAACTGACTGCGATCCACCGCGATTCCTCTTCAAGCAAAACTTTGACGCCTGTAGAGCGCCTGCGCTGCCTTTGCAAGAAGCTGTCCAACTTTGCCAACGGATGCCTGCGATCAGCTGTCGCGGCGCAGATCGTCCGGAATCGGCAGGTCTTTGTTCAGCGGATCAGGGCGTTTGCCCTTGCCGGCGCGGTGCTGGCGGACCTGGAAGACGAACGCCAGCACCTGGGCTACCGCCAGATACAGGCCGGCAGGGATTTCCTGCTCGATCTCGGTGGAGTAGTAGATCGCCCGCGCCAGCTCCGGCGACTCGAGAATCTGCACGTTGTGCGCGGCGCCGATCTCGCGGATCTTGAGGGCGATGAAGTCGCTGCCTTTGGCCAGCAGCAACGGCGCGGCCCCGCCCTTCTCCGGGTCGTATTGCAGGGCTACGGCATAGTGGGTCGGGTTGGTGATGATCACGTCGGCGTCAGGGATTGCCGCCATCATGCGCCGCTGCGAGACCTCGCGCTGCAATTGCCGGATGCGCTGCTTGACCTCGGGCTTACCGTCGGAGTCCTTGTGCTCGTCGCGCACTTCCTGCTTGGTCATCTTGAGTTTTTTCTGTGTCTGCCAGAGCTGGAACGGCACGTCCGCCGCAGCGATCAGCAGCAGCCCCGCCGAGACCCACAACGCACTCCAGCCGACCACTACCGCGCTGTGGATGATCGCTTGCTCAAGCGACTCGTTGGCGATGGACAACAGCGCTACACGGTCATTGACCAGCACCAGCCAGCCCACAAACAGGATCAGTACAAACTTGGCCATCGCTTTGAGCAGCTCGGTCAGCGCGTTCAGCGAGAACATCCGCTTGATCCCGGCCAAAGGATTCATCCGGCTGAATTTGGGTTGCAGCAGGCTGCCGGAGAAGATGAAGCCGCCCAGAATGATCGGCGCCACAAAGGCAATCACGAACAGCATGATCAACAATGGCTGCGCCGCCCACAGCGCCTTCTGGCCTGATGCCAGCAGAAACAGACCCATCGAGCGCTCGTCGATCAGCACCTCGCGTGACACCGAGAAGTTGATTCGCATCAAGTCCATCAGGGTGTCAGCGAGATGGCCGCCGAACACCAACAGACCGCCAGCGCCGGCCAAGGTCACCGCCACCGTATTGAGTTCTTTGGAACGGGCGATCTCACCTTTCTTGCGCGAGTCACGCTTGCGCTTGTCGGTGGGGTCTTCCGTCTTGTCCTGGCCGCTCTCGCTTTCTGCCATGCTCAGCGCGCCCGTGCCAGATCACGCAGCCACTGCAGCGCTTCGCTGGCCAGTGCCTGGTAATGCGAGAGGATGTCGGCCAGGCCGACCCAGAACAGGCCAAGGCCGAGCACCAGGGTCAGCGGAAAACCGATCGAAAAGATGTTCAACTGCGGCGCCGCACGGGTCATTACGCCAAAGGATACGTTGACCACCAGCAGTGCGGTGACCACCGGCAGAATCAACAGCACCCCAGCGCCAAATACCCAACTCAGACGCCCGGCTATTTCCCAGAAGTGTTGGACCACTAGGGCATTGCCGACCGGCAAGGTGGTAAAGCTTTCGCTGAGCACCTCGAACACCACCAGGTGGCCGTTCATCAGCAGAAACAGGATGCTCACCAGCATGGTCATGAACTGGCTGACCACCGCCACGTTGACGCCGTTGACCGGATCGACCATAGAGGCGAATGCCATACCCATCTGGATCGCGACAATTTGCCCGGCGATGACAAACGCCTGGAACAGCATCTGCAACGAGAAACCGAACAGCGCGCCCACCAGGATCTGCTCACCGCACAGCATCAGCCCGCGCAGGCTCAGCGGGTCGAACTCCGGCATTGGCGGCAGCCCCGGCACGATGGCCACGGTAATCGCCAGCGCGGCATACAGGCGCACCCGCGCCGGCAGCATCTTGGTGCCGAAAATGGGCATGGTCATCAGCACCGCAGTGACGCGGAACAAGGGCAGCATGAAGGTCGCTACCCAAGTGCCGATCTGCGCGTCGGTAAGCTCCAGCATCGCCGGCTAACCGATCAACTGCGGGATGCTGGTGTACAGGCCAAGCATGTATTCCATGAACTTGGTCACCAGCCAAGGCCCGACCACGATCAGCGTCACCAGCATCACCAGCAGACGCGGCAGAAAGCTCAGGGTCTGTTCGTTGATCTGGGTCGCAGCCTGGAACATCGCTACCACCAGACCGACCAGCAGGCTCGGCACTACCAGCACGGCGACCATCAGGGCGGTCAGCCAGAGCGCATCACGGAACAGGTCAACGGCAACTTCAGGGGTCATGCCACGCTCTCCTTGACGGTGTCAGAGGCCACCGAAACTACCGGCCAGGGTGCCCATGATCAGTGCCCAGCCATCGACCAGCACAAACAGCATGATCTTGAACGGCAGCGAGATGATCAGCGGCGACAGCATCATCATACCCATCGCCATCAGCACGCTGGCGACCACCATGTCGATGATCAGAAACGGGATGAAGATCATGAAACCGATCTGGAATGCGGTCTTCAGCTCCGAGGTGACGAACGCCGGCACCAGAATGGTCAGCGGTGCCTGCTCGGGGCTGGCAATGTCGGTGCGCTTGGACAGGCGCACGAACATGTCCAGGTCGCTCTGCCGGGTCTGCGCCAACATGAAGTCCTTGAGCGGCCCCTGGGCCTTGTCGATGGCCTGCTGAGCCGTCATCTGCTCGCTCAGGTACGGCTGCAGGGCATCCTTGTTCACCCTGTCGAACACCGGCGCCATGATGAACAGGGTCAGGAACAAGGCCATGCCGGTGAGCACCTGGTTGGATGGCGTCTGCTGCAGGCCAAGGGCCTGGCGCAGGATCGAAAAGACGATGATGATGCGGGTGAAGCTGGTCATGAGGATGACGAACGCTGGAATGAAACTCAGCGCAGTCATGATCATCAGGATCTGCAGGCTGACCGAATACTCCTGCTGGCCGTCGGCGCCACTGGACAAGGTAATGGCGGGGATCGACAGCGGGTCGGCGGCCAGGGCCAGCGGCGCGGCCAGCAGCAGCGCCAGGGTCAACAACATGCGCACGGCGCCGATCATCACTTGGTGTCCTTCTGATCCTTGCCCATCAGCTCCAACAGCCGCTGGGCGAACTCTGGAGTCGCCGGGCGGGCACTGGCAGGCACCTCGACCGGCTCGGCCAGCACATGCAAGGCCTTGATGCTGCCCGGGCTGTGCCCGAGCAGGATCTGTTCCTTGCCGACCTGCACCAGCAACAGCCGGTCACGCGGGCCGATGGTGCGGCTGCCGATGATCTCGATCACCTGGCCACCTCGCGGCGCGGCGCCCTGCATGCGCCGCAGCAGCCAGGCCAGCGCGAAGATCAGGCCGACCACCAGCAACAAGCCAAAGACCATCTGCGCCAGTTGCCCGCCCAGGCCACCTGGCGGCGTCGCGGCGGTGACCGGGGCAGCAGCAGGCGCTTGTGAGGCAACCACCACTTCGCTGACCAGCAGCGTGGCGACAGCGGCCACAGCGCGTATCACCGGCTTCACTCAGCGCAGCTTCTTGATGCGTTCGCTAGGGCTGATCACGTCAGTCAGGCGGATGCCGAACTTCTCGTTGACCACAACCACTTCGCCATGGGCGATCAGGGTGCCGTTGACCAGCACATCCAACGGCTCACCGGCGAGGCGGTCGAGCTCGATCACCGAACCCTGGTTGAGCTGCAGCAGGTTGCGGATGTTGATGTCGGTGCTGCCGACTTCCATCGAAATGCTCACCGGGATGTCGAGGATTACATCCAGGTTCGGCCCTTCGAGGCTGACGTTTTCATTGGGCTTGGGCGAGCTGGCGAACTCTTCCATCGGCAGGCGCCCGGCGCCGCCACTGTCGGCGGCCAGCAGTGCATCGATGTCGGACTGGCCGGCATCACCGGTTTCTTCCAGCGCGGCAGCCCATTCATCGGCCAGGGCCTGGTCCTCGGCAGAGGTGATTTCGTTTTCGTTAGCCATAGTGTCCTCGACAAGCATTCAATTCGGGGTTGCGACCGGCACGCCGTCAGCGGCGCTCGATCGGATCGATGATCTGCAGGGCCAGATTGCCCTTGTGCGAGCCCAGCCGCGCCTTGAACGACGGCACGCCATTGGCGCGCAGCACAAGGTGCTCGGGCAGCTCAACCGGGATCACATCGCCCGGCTGCATGTGCAGGATGTCGCGCAGTTTCAGCTGGCGGCGGGCAACCGTGGCGGTGACCGGCACACTGACATCGAGCACGTCCTCGCGCAGGGCCTTGACCCAGCGCTCGTCCTGATCGTCGAGGTCGGACTGGAAGCCCGCGTCGAGCATCTCGCGCACCGGCTCGATCATCGAATAGGGCATGGTCACGTGCAGGTCGCCGCCGCCGCCATCGAGCTCGATGTGGAAGGTCGACACCACTACCGCTTCACTGGGACCAACGATGTTGGCCATGGCCGGGTTGACCTCGGAGTTTATGTACTCGAAGTTGACCGGCATGATCGCCTGCCAGGCTTCCTTGAGGTCAACGAAGCACTGATCCAGAACCATGCGCACCACGCGCAGCTCGGTCGGGGTGAACTCGCGCCCCTCGATCTTGGCGTGACGCCCGTCACCGCCAAAGAAGTTGTCGACCAGCTTGAACACCAGCTTGGCGTCGAGAATGAACAACGAGGTGCCGCGCAACGGCTTGATCTTGACCAGGTTGAGGCTGGTGGGCACGTACAGCGAATGGATGTACTCGCCGAACTTCATCACCTGCACACCACCGACCGCCACATCGGCGGAGCGGCGCAGCAGGTTGAACATGCTGATCCGGGTATAGCGGGCAAAACGCTCGTTGATCATTTCCAGGGTCGGCATGCGCCCGCGCACGATCCGATCCTGACTGGTCAGGTCGTAGCTCTTGATGCTGCCGGGGTCGGCAGCACTTTCGGTCTGTACCAGGCCATCGTCGACGCCATGCAGCAGCGCGTCGATCTCATCCTGGGACAGCAGGTCCTGTACGGCCATTACGAACTCCTACTGCAACACGAAGTTGGTGAACAGCAACTGGTCGATGACCGGTTTGCCGACTTCTTTCTGCGCCACTTCCTGGACCACCGCAGTGGCCTTCTGGCGCAGCATCTCCTGGCCCACCGAACTGCTGGCCAGGGTGTCGAAGCCTTGCCCCGAGAACATCATCACCAGGTTGTTGCGGATCACCGGCATGTGCACCTTGAGTGCGTCGATGTCAGCCTGGTTACGGCCTTGCAGGGTGATGCTCACCTGCATGTAGCGCTGGCGGCCATTCTGGTTGAAATTGACCACAAAGGCCGGCGCCAGCGGCTCGTAGATCGCTGCCGGCTTGACGTTGGCCAGGGCCGGGTCGGCGGCTGGCGCCGCTTCGCCCTTGTGCATGATGAACCAGGTAGCGCCCACCGACAGGCCAACCGCCAGCAGCAGTGCCACTACCATCAGCAGGATCAACTTGAGTTTGCCTTTTGCGGCGGGGTCTTTCACTGCTTCGCTCTTCGCCATGCCAATAATCCGTCGTCCATCAGGGGTTCGTAGGTGGATGACGTGGCTTGAGCAAGTGTTATGCCAGATATTGCAACGTAGACAAAACGCCGGGCCCGCCCGTCGTCACCCAACAGAGTGACGGCAGACTGGCCCGGCGTCCTGGATCAGCAAATGCTGGGTCAGGCGTAGTAATCGACTGCGCTGTCGCCGATCACTACTTGCTGCTCGGCCGCGCGTGAAGCCTCGCTCAGCTCGCCTTGTTCACCTTGCTCAGCCGCAGCAGCGGCGCCGCGCCGTGCCGCCACTCCGGACAGCTGCGATGCCTCTTGCTGCGCCTGCTGTTGCTGACCGCGGGACTGATCGGCAACGTTGACGTCAGGCTGGGCCAGGCCCTGCTGCGCGAACAACTCACGCAAACGGTGCAGCTGGCTGTCGAGGCTGTCACGCACACCGGCGTGACCACTGACGAAGGTAATCTGCGCGGCCTGGTCGGTGGCAATATTGACGCGGATGTCCAACCGACCCAGTTCGGCCGGCTCAAGCTGGATATCCGCCGACTTGAGGTTCTGGCTCGACAGGTACATGACCCGGTTGACCAGGCCTTCGGTCCAGGCGCCCTGGTTCATTGCCAACGGCTGTTGCAGCGGGCTGGGGTTGACCGGCACGGCGTTGGCGGTCTTGGCGGTGGCCGCCTGGGTCAGCGTGGCCAGGCGGTCAGCGAAGTTGTCGACGCGGGTATCACTGCTGGCGCTCTTGATGTCTTTCAGGCCGTCCTCGATCAGGCTGCCGAAGGCTTTGTGGCCTGACTCGGACTTGCCGCCTTCATGCTCGCCTTTCTCGACCACGTTCGCCAAGGTATTGACGGCAGCCTGGTTGCCGTCTGCGGGTGCCTTGCCTGCTTCTGACTGATTGGCCGCATGCGCCGAGGTCGTGCCTTTGGCCTGAGCACTGTGCTCAAGTGCAAAGCGCAGGCTTGGCAGGCCTGCCAAGGCGTCAGCTTCGGGGTCGAACGCAGCCTCGGCCGGCTCGCCGGTTTGCGGCGCTGCAGTGGCCGGCACACCCGCCTGCAAGACGGGAGCAATCGCCTGCGCCTGAGCCTGGATCAGTTGGGCACCGGCTGGGGCGTCGGTGACCTGGCCGGCAACCAGGCTGGCATCCACAGAAGCCTTGTTATCGCCGTCAGTGCTGGCGTCGGCCTGCTGCGCCGGGTCGCTGCCTGGCAAGTTATTGCCGTCAGCGGCAACCTCAGGCTTGTCGGCGGTCTGGGCCTTGCCGGCCGAGGCGGCGTCGGGCTTGTCCTTCGGTTTGGCCGGGGCCACCTTGTCGTCACGTTGGCCGACACTGTCGCGGGCCTGCTTTGCCATCACTTGATCAAAGCCTTTATCCTGCGCAACAGCGGCCGCAGGCGGCTTGTCGGCGCCCACCCGGGTCTGCTTGACGGGGGCGCTGGCTTGGATCAGTGGGTTGGGTGCGACAGGCATCGAGGGTCTCCGCGCCGGCTTGCGGCAAAATCGTCTGCACAGAGACAGGCAAAACTCGCGCCAGTTTTGCTCAACTGCCGGAGACACGCTCACATTCGAGTAGGTAGAAGCACTTCACCTGGCGGTATTCGGAGTCGATACGGTTGACCAGGTCTTCAACGCCATAGGCCGGCGACTGCTTGACCCGCTCTTCGAGCTGCTGGCAAAGGGCGGCCAAACCGACCGCACCCATGTTGCTGCTGCTGCCCTTGAAGCTGTGCGCGGCCATGCCCAACTCACTGGCATTTCTCGCGCCATGCAATTGGCTCAGGCGCCGCTCGGAGTCTTCCAGAAAAATCTCCAGCAGTTGCTGATAGCCACCCTCCATGATGTCCTGCAAGTCACGCAGGACCCGCTCATCGATGTGCACGTCCATCATCTGTTCACTCCCTGTTGAGGCGGCTAGGCCTGGCAGCGTGCTCACCAGAGCACCTCTACCTTGGCGCATCGACCGCCCTCGATCCATTGTGCATCCTGACTCAGGCGCCGCACCAGATGTATTCCGCGCCCACTGAAGGCATCCTGGCGTGGCAACCGTGCCAGCACCTGCTCGACATCGAAGCCGACGCCGCTGTCACGGATTTCGATGATCAGACGCCCTCCTCGCTCCCAGGGTTCAACCTTGAGATCTATCCGAATGTAACCGTCGACCTGCTGCGCAAGTCGCTCACCGCGCAACCGGTAAAACTCCGCAAACCCTGCCGCATCGCCCTTTAGCGCTGAATCAAGGCCGAGCACGCCGTGTTCCAGGGCATTGGTATAGAGCTCGGCAAAGACGCTGTGCAACTGTCCCGCAAGCGGTCGCAGGCCATGGATTTCCTGCAGCAGCTGCAGCAGTTGCGGAACTGGATTGACCCACCGCAACGTCTCGCCGCGCAGCTCGAAGCCTAGCGACCAATCGAGCGGGCTGCTGCGCCCTCTGTCGGCATGGCCGGCGTTGGCGGGTAAATCCGCGCCTGGCTCGAGCATGCGGATATCACACAGGCTGACATCATCCCGAGCGCGTCCGCCAAACGCCTGCAAGGCTTGCAGCAGCTCCTCGAACAACAGTGCGGGGGTGCGGTTCAGGGCGATTACCTGCTGCAGGCGCTCGACCCCAAACAGTTGCCCGCCGGCGTTGCTGGTCTCGATTACACCATCGGACAGCAGCAACAGCCGCTCACCCGGCGCCAGTGGCATCACCTGGGTACGCTCATCGAAGCGTTCCGGGGCCAGTACACCCAGCGGTAGCTGGGTAGACGGCAAGGTCGCCAGCAATTCGCCGCTGGCCGCCAGATGATAGCCATCGGGCATCCCGCCACCCCAGAACTCCACGGTGCCGCGCTGGTAGCTGATGTTCAGCAGCAACGCACAGCAAAACATGTCTACCGGCAGGATGCGCTTGAGCTTGGCGTTCATTTCGCGCAGCGTCTGCGCCAGACCATAGCCCTTGCCGGTCATGCCATAAAACGCCTCTGCCAGCGGCATGGCGCCGACCGCTGCGGGCAGGCCATGCCCGGTAAAGTCACCCAGCAGCACATGCATGTCACCCGAGGGCGTGTAGGCCGCCAGCAGCAGGTCGCCATTGAACAGCGCAAAAGGCGACTGCAAATAGCGGATATTCGGCGCCTGCAGGCAGCCGGTATGGGCGACCTTGTCGAATACAGCCTTGGCCACGCGCTGCTCGTTGAGCAGATGCTGGTGGTGCAGGGCTATTTCATCGCGCTGCTCGAGGACCTTGGCCTGCAACCTGTGCAGGCGCTCCATGGCGCCGATCTTCGCCGCCAGAATCACCGCACTGTAGGGTTTGGCTATGAAGTCGTCGCCACCGGCTTCAAGGCAGCGCACCAGCGCCTGCTCCTCGCTCAATGACGTGAGAAAGATGATCGGCACCAAGGTCTCGCCGGCCAGCGCCTTGATCTGCCGCGCGGCCTCGAAGCCATCCATGATCGGCATCAAGGCGTCGAGCAGCACCAGTTGCGGCCGGTGCTGGCGAAACAGCGCCACCGCCTCGGCGCCGTTTTCCGCGGTCAACACCTGATGACCCTGGCGGCGTACGATCTGCGCCAGCAACAGACGATCGGCAGCGCCATCCTCGGCAATCAGCACCTGCAAAGTGGCTTCAGCCGGCATGAGCGCGGTCAACTGATGTCGAACAGTTTTTCGAAGTTGGAGATCGCCAGGATCTTGCGCACATCGGCTGTGGCGTGCACCACGCGCACGTCGGAGTCGTCACCGCCAACATGGTCGCGCAAGAGCAACAGCATGCCCAGCGCAGAACTGTCCAGGTAGGTTGCCTCACTCAAATCGACCACGACCTGCTCGGGCCGGCCGTTCTGCCGCTCGTAAGCATCGCGAAACGCCTGATGCTTGGCGAAATCGAAACGGCCCTTGATCGCAATCGTCAGCTTCTTGCCGTCGGGGGAAAGCGTAGGTTCCACTGCCATGCTAGCGATTCCTTCGATGATGGCGGATGCAGCTTCAGAAGGTTTAGAAGACGCGCCGACAAGTTGCAAGCGACAGCGCCAACAAACTCGACCAATGCCTAGTAAGCGCTGGATCGCGGCAGGCGCTGGGACAACTCGTCCAGCAGCTTCTGCTCGCGCTTGTCCTCGAGCCGGCGCGCCTCATCCATGTAGCGTTGTACCAGCTTGCGCAAGCCCTCAACCCGGGCATAAGCCTGCTGCCAGGTGGCACGGGCATTGTTGAGGTTGCTCTGGTGCCAGGCCAGGCTCTGCCGCTGCTGGGTCATGGCCGTTTCCAGCTGGGCCAGAAAGCGCTGATAGTTGAGCAGCCAGCTGCCGTTGACGCCCTGCCCACCGCGGTTGATCCACTGCAGCTGGTAGTCTTCGCGAAAGCGCTCGAGCTCGGCCAGCTTGGCCTGGGCCTGGGCTACCTGCTGCTGGAAGTGACCAAGGCGCTGGACCGCCTTGCGCTCAGCCTCTTCGGCAATATTCACCACCGGCGCCAGGCGCGCGGCACGGCTGGGCGTGCTCATGGCTTAGCCACCGCCTGTGGGCGTGGCAAACACGCCGGCCAACTGCTCACGGCTCTGCGTGCCGCTGACGTTTTCGTCCAGGCCCTGACGCAGGAAGCCGACCAGGCGTGCCTGCAAGGCAATCGCCAGGTCGGTCTCGGGATCGCCGCCTGCAACATAAGCGCCCACGCTGATCAAGTCGCGGCTCTGCGACAGGCGCGACCACAACTGCTTGAATTTCTGCGCTTGGCGCAAGTGATCGGCGTCTACTACCTGCGGCATGACCCGGCTAATCGAGGCTTCGATGTCGATCGCAGGGTAATGACCTTCTTCGGCCAACCGCCGCGACAGCACAAAGTGGCCGTCGAGCACACCCCGCGCCGCATCGGCGATCGGGTCTTGCTGGTCATCACCTTCGGACAGCACGGTATAGAACGCCGTGATCGAACCCCCGCCGGCCTCGCCGTTACCGGCGCGCTCGACCAGCTTGGGCAGCTTGGCGAATACAGACGGTGGGTAACCGCGGGTCGCTGGCGGCTCACCGATGGCCAGGGCGATTTCGCGCTGGGCCTGGGCAAACCGGGTCAGCGAGTCCATCAGCAACAGGACATTCTTGCCCTTGTCGCGAAAGTATTCCGCGATGCGCGTGCAGTACATCGCAGCGCGCAGGCGCATCAGCGGCGCATCGTCGGCCGGCGAGGCGACTACGACCGAACGCTTCAGGCCTTCCTCACCAAGGATATGTTCGATGAACTCCTTGACCTCCCGCCCCCGCTCGCCGATCAGGCCGACCACGATGATTTCGGCTTCGGTGAAGCGCGTCATCATGCCCAGCAACACCGACTTACCGACGCCGGTACCAGCGAACAGACCCAGGCGCTGGCCGCGGCCGACGGTAAGCAGACCGTTGATGCTGCGGATGCCGACATCCAGTGGTTGGCTGATCGGGTCACGGTTCAGCGGGTTGATGATCGGCCCGTCGATCGGCACCCAATCTTCGGCTTTCATCCCTCCTTTGCCATCCAGCGCCCGGCCAGCGCCATCGAGCACCCGGCCAAGCATGCTCATGCCCATCGGCAGGCGCCCGCTGTCATCCAGCGGCACCACCCGCGCGCCCGGCGCGATCCCGGCAATGCTGCCAACCGGCATGAGGAACACCTTGGTCCCGGCAAAGCCCATCACCTCGGCCTCGACCTGCACCGGGTGGTAACTGTCGTCGTTGATCACCAGGCAGCGACTGCCGACTGCGCCGCGCAGGCCTTCGGCCTCAAGTGTCAGGCCGACCATGCGCAACAGGCGACCCTCGACCACCGGCTGCTCAGGCAGGCTGATCGCCTCGGCGTAGCCGCCCAGGCGCTTGCCGAAGCTGGTGCGGTCAAGGCGCATCGGTGCTGCCCAGGTCCAGGCTGATATCGGCAGGCGCCGGATGCAGGGCCTGATCGTGCAACTGGTCGAACAGCTGCGCTACGGCCTTCTCGATGCGGGTTTCCATGCTGGCGTCGATGCGGCTGTGGGCGGTTTCGATACGGCACCCGCCGGGCAACAACGTTTCGTCTTCAAGGATTTTCCAACTCTCTTCGTGGCGTTCGCGCAGGGCCTTGGCCAGTTCGAAGTCCTGCGGATTGAGGTGGATGCGGATATTGTCGGCGCCCATCGGCAGCAGCTTCAGCGCGCTGCGCAGCACCTGGGTGATCTGGCTCGAATCAGTGCGTAGCTCACGGCCGATGACCTGCCGCGTCATGTGCGCCACCAGGTGCACCAGCGAGCGCTCGATCTGGGTGTCCTGCTCGGCAATCGGCTCCAGCAGATGCGCCAGCAACTGCTCAAGCTCACCCAGCTTGGCGGCGAGGGCTTCCTCGGCTTCCTGGCGGACCTTGAGCTGGGTGCTGTGAAAACCCTCGCGCTCACCGGTGGCAAAGCCTTCGTTGTAGGCTTCCTGGCGAATCGCTTCGAGCTCTTCGAGGGTCAGCGGCTGGACCTCGTCGAGGGGCACCTCTTCGATTTCCGGCTCGATGACTTCAGGCTCAGGCTCCGGTGCTGGCGCAGGCGCCGGGTCAAAGCTGGGCAGCGCCCAGACATCGACGCCTTCAAGGTCGCGGGCACGGATCAGGTCGCTGGGGTGTTCGGTGGTGGACATGCTGTGGGGCTCTCAAAAACCATGTTCGGCCAACGTACGCCCTGCTCGCGCGCGCGTCGGTGGAAAAATCCAGCGTGCCAGCGCTGGCGCCTGAGGTCGAACCTTTCAGCGCCAGCCTGAACAAGGCTTAGATCATTTCTTCGGCGCCCTTGCCGCCCAGCACGATCTCGCCGGCATCGGCCATACGCCGCGCGATGGTGAGGATTTCCTTCTGCGCGGTCTCGACGTCGCTGACCCGCACCGGGCCCTTGGCTTCGAGGTCGTCACGCAGCAGCTCGGAAGCACGTTTGGACATGTTCTTGAAGATCTTGTCCTTGACCCGCTCGTCGGCGCCCTTGAGCGACACCACCAGCACGTCCGAGGCCACTTCGCGCAACAGTGCCTGAATGCCACGGTCGTCGACGTCGGCGAGGTTGTTGAAGACGAACATCAAGTCTTCGATCTGTTCGGACAGGTCGCCATCGATCTCGCGGATCGAATCCATCAGCTGACCTTCGACCGAACTGTCGAGGAAGTTCATGATATCGGCAGCCCGCTTGATACCACCCAGCGTGGTCCGCGCGGCATTGGAGTTGCCGGAGAACTGCTTCTCGAGGATCTGGTTGAGTTCCTTGAGCGCCGCTGGCTGTACCGTGTTCAACGACGATACGCGCAGGATGATGTCCAGGCGCACCTTGTGGTCGAAGTTACCCAGCACCTCACCGGCCTGGTCAGGGTCCAGGTAGGCCACCACGATGGCCTGGATCTGCGGGTGCTCGAAGCGGATCACGTCAGCCACGGCGCGTGGCTCCATCCACTTCAGGCTGTCCAGGCCGCTGGTGTTGCCACCGAGCAGAATGCGGTCGATCAGGCCGTTGGCCTTGTCCTCGCCAAGGGCTTGGTTGAGCATCTTGCGGATGTAGCCGTCGGAGCCGACGCCAAGGCTGGTCTGCTCGCCGACGATTTCGACGAACTCGCTCATCACCTGCTGGACCTGGTCGCGGTGGATATTGCCCACCTGCGCCATGGCCACACCGACTCGCTGCACTTCCTTGGGGCCCATATGGCGCAGGACCTGCGCGGCATCGGTTTCGCCCAGCGACAGCAGCAGGATCGCGGCCTTGTCGGTGCGGCTCAGTTTGGCGGTAACGGCTCGGTTATCACTCATCGGCGTTGATCCACTCTTTCACGACCTGGGCGACACGGCCCGGGTCTTCGGCCACCAGGCCTTTGATTGCGTTCAACTGCGCCTCATATCCCTCACTCGGGCTTGGCAACAGAATGCTTTGCGGGCCACCCAGGCTGACACGGTCGTTGGCCAGATCGCCATCCAGACCAATCATCCCACCCAGCTCCATGTCGCCGTCGGCAGCAGACTGCTTGCCACCGCCGGTGATGTTGTTGAGCACCGGACGCAATACGCCGAACACCAACACCAGAATGAACAGCACACCCATCATCTGCTTCATGATGTCCCAGAACCAGGGCTGCGAGTAGAACGGGATATCGGCGATTTCCGGGCTGCGATCAGCGGCGAACGGTACGTTGATCACGGTCACGCTGTCGCCACGGCTGGCATCGAAGCCCACCGCGTCCTGGACCAGGCGGGTGAAGCGCGCCAGATCTTCGGCGCCCCACGGTGCACGGGTGGTTTCGCCAGTCGCAGCATCGAGCTTGGCCTGATCATCCACCACCACTGCCACCGACAGGCGGCTGAGGCGGCCCTGTTGCTGACGGGTATGGCTGATCGAGCGGTCCAGCTCGAAGTTCTTGGTCGACTGCTTGCGCTTGTCGGCCGGGTACGGTGCGAGCATAGGCTGGCCGGTGGCCGGGTCCATGATCTGCGCGCCATTGGCATCGAGCAATGGCTGGCCAGGCTGAATGGCACCCGCTGGGGTTGCCGCGGCGGTGGCGTTTTGCGGTGCGGCAGCGGCAGCTGGCGGCTGGTTGCTCAGAGCACCCGGCACGCCTTGCGGCCCCTGGCTGCTGGTGCGCTGCTCGTCGACCGACTGTTCGCTGCGCAGGGCTGGCTGATCAGGGTTGAACTGCTCGGAGGTCGACTCGACTGCACTGAAGTCGACATCGGCCGACACTTCAGCCTTGTAGCGGTCATTGCCCAGCACTGGCTGCAGGATGTTGTGCACACGCTGGGTGAGCATGCCTTCCATGCGTCGGCTGTAATCGAACTGCTTGCCGGCCATGGTCAGCGAAGAGTCCTGCAGTTGATCGGAGAGCAGGTTGCCTTTCTGGTCGACCACGGTGACCTGGGTCTTGTCCAGTTCCGGCACGCTGGTCGCCACCAGATTGACGATCGCCATCACCTGGCCCGGCTCCAGCGCACGGCCCGGATACAGTTCGACTAGTACCGACGCACTTGGCTTGCGCTCGTCGCGCACGAATACCGAGCTTTTCGGGATCGCCAGATGGACGCGGGCGGCCTTGACGTTGTTCAGGCTCGACACGGTGCGCGCCAGCTCGCCTTCCAGGCTGCGCCGGTAGCGGGTCGCCTCCATGAACTGACTGGTGCCCAGACCCTGCTCTTTGTCGAGCATCTCGAAGCCAACGTTGCCGTCGCTGGGCGCCACGCCAGCGGCTGCCAGTTTCAGGCGCGCACGGGAGAGGTCGTCGGCCTTGACCAGCAGAGCGCCGGAGTTGGGCTCCACGTTGTAGGGGATGTCGGCAGCGCCAAGCACTTCCATGACCTGCTTGGTGTCCATGCCGGCCAGGCTGCCATACAGCGGCCGGTAGTCCGGCTGCTGCGACCAGAGCACCACGGCAAAGCCGATAGCCACACTGGCAGCCAGCCCGACCAACAGGCCGACCTGACGCAGGGCGGGCATCCGCGAGATGTTTTCCAGGAACGACATGCCGAACAGCGGCGGCTTGGCCACTGGCGGCCCGCTCTTGGCGGGGGCGTTATCGACGACTGCTTCGGCCATGAGTCAATTAGTCCTCAAACCGGCATCTGCATGATGTCCTGGTACGCCTGAACCAGCTTGTTGCGCACCTGGGTCAACGCCTGGAATGACACCGAGGCTTTTTGTGAAGCAACCATCACGTCGGTCAGGTCCACGCCGCTCTTGCCAATTTCGAAAGCGTTGGCGAGCTGGCTCGAGGCCTGCTGGGTTTCATGGACCTTGCCAATGGCCTGGCCGAGCATGTCGGCAAAACTGCTCTGCCCTGGCGCCAGCTCAGGCGCAGCTGCCACTTTGGGCAGGGACATGGCATCGGCCTGCATGGACCGCATGTCCAACATCAGACGATTGAATTCAACACCTTGGCTCATGAACTTCTCTCTCCGGCGGCCGCATTTTTTTGACACTCATGCAGCGGATAGGCTGGTGCTAGCAAGAGCGATGCCAGCCATCCTGTAAGCGGGTTAATTAAGGTGAATCAGCCGAACAGGCTGGCCTCGACATCAAGGCCTGCATCGCGCATCTGCGCCAGCTTGTAGCGCAGGGTACGTGGACTGATGCCCAGTCGATCGGCCGCTTCCTTGCGCCGCCCGCGCTCGGCGCGCAGGGTGTCGATGATCATCTGGAATTCGTGCCGGCGCAGGTCATCGCCCAACACCCCGGAATCAGCAGGCGAATCGCTAGTGACTGCCTGTGCAGGCGCGACCAGCGCTGCCGGTGCGGACAAGGCAATGACCCCACCCAGACAAAAATCCGCCGCCTCGATCAAGCCGCCCTGCTGCAGAATCAGCGCCCGCTGCAGGGCATTGTCGAGTTCGCGCACGTTGCCCGGCCACGGATGGTTCTGCAGGCAGTGGCGCGCCTCGGCAGACAACCGGACCGGCGCGTGCTTCATCTTCGCCACATGGCGTGCCAGCAGGCGCTCGGCCAGCGGCAGAATATCGCCGCTGCGCTCGCGCAGCGGGCACCAGGCCAAGGGGAACACCGACAATCGATAGAACAGGTCTTCACGGAAGCGCCCCGCCGCCACTTCAGCGCCCAGGTCGCGGTTGGTGGTAGCCAGCACGCGAATATCCAGCGCGATCGGCTTGCGTCCACCCACCCGCTCCACTTCGCGCTCCTGCAACACCCGCAGCAGCTTGGCCTGCAAGCCCAGCGGCATTTCGGAAATCTCGTCAAGGAGCAAGGTACCGCCATCGGCCTGCTCGAATTTGCCTGGCTGAGCGGCAATGGCGCCGGTGAAGGCCCCCTTCTCGTGGCCGAACAAGGTTGCCTCGAGCATGTTGTCCGGGATTGCTGCGCAGTTGATCGCCACAAACGGCTGCGCCGCTCGCGAGGACTGGCGATGGATGTACTGCGCCAAGACCTCCTTGCCGGTACCCGATTCGCCGGAAATCAACACCGTCGAATCACTCTGGGCGACTCGCGCAGCCAGCTCCAGCAAGCGCCGGCTGGCCGGCTCGCATGCCACCGGGCCGTCTTCATCGGCTCCGCCGACGCGACCGCCAGCATGACGCGCCACCAGACTTAACAGTGCCTGCGGCTCGAACGGCTTGACCAGGTAATCCACCGCGCCTTGGCGCATGGCCTGGACTGCACGCTCAACCGCAGCATGGGCGGTCATCAGCAACACCGGCAATTGCGGATGGCTGCTGCGCAATTGCAGCAGCAACTGATGGCCGTCCATGCCCGGCATGTTGACGTCACTCACCACCAGACTGAACGCTTCACCGGCCACAGCGGCCAACGCCTCTTCGGCACTGCCCACCGCCCGATAGGCAAAACCGCCGATCTCGAGGGTATCGCCAAGCGCTTCACGCAGCACCCGGTCATCCTCGACCAGCAGCACCTTGATACCCATCAGCGCGCCTCCCCAGGCAACTCGCCCAGCAGCGGCAGGATCACCTGCACGCAGGTGCCCCGACCTAGTCGCGAGCGCATGCGTACTTCGCCCTGATGTGCGCGCACCACCGCCTGAACCACGGCCAGACCGAGCCCGGTACCGGTAGTCTTGGTGGTCAGAAACGGCTCACCGAGGCGCGCCAGCAGCGCCGGCGCGATGCCGCAGCCAGCATCACTGACGCACAGGTGCAGCGCATGCCCACGGCGGAACAAATGAATTTTTACCCGCGCCGGCAGCGTGCTTGCCTGCAGGGCGTTTTCCAGCAAATTGAGCAGTGCCCCGACCAGGGTGTCGCGATTGCACAGCAACTCACCCAGGTGGGTGTCGCACTGCCAACGCACTGCATGGCCCTGCACATGCACCTGCGCGGCTTGTTGCAACGCCTGGAACAAACCCTTCGGACTGAGCCGATCAGCCAACGGCAACTCACCGCGGGCGAACACCAGCATGTCGCGCACTTGATGCTCAAGCTCGTGCAGGCGCTCCTTGAGGTTGCCGGCAAAGCGCTGACGGGTTTCGCTGGGCAACTGTTGCTGCGGATCCGCCAGGTGGCTGGCATAGAGCATGGCCGCCGACAGCGGCGTGCGGATCTGATGCGCCAGCGAGGCAACCATGCGCCCGAGCGAGGACAAGCGCTCATGCCGGGCGAGTTGATCCTGCAGGCGACGGGTTTCGGTCAGGTCGGTCAACAGGACCAACTGGCCAGGCTCGGCATCCAGCGAACGAGTAGCGATCGACACACGGCGGCCATCACGCAGGGACACTTCATGGCCGTCGTCCTTGCGTGGAGCGAAACTGCGGGCAATGATCTGGCGCCACAATTCGCCGAGCAATGGCTCGCCCAGCAACTCGCAGGCTGCAGGATTCGCCTCACGCACCCTGCCGTGCTCATCGATCACCACCACCCCGCCAGGCAACAGGTCGAGCAGGTTCTGCAGGCGATTGGCCAGGCGTTCCTTTTCGTCCAGTTCAGCCATGCGCTGCGCACTGACTACAGCCAGCTCGCCCTTGAGCTCGCGCACCCGCGCCTCGAGCATGCCGTAGGATTGATTCAGTTGGCTGGAAACCTGATTGAACAACGCGAATGCGTGTTCAAGGCCCTGTCGGCTTTCCTGCTCGACCGGGATGCGACCCTGCGGATCAGCGGCTCGGGAAATCGGGGCGGCGTGGGGCATCGTGCTCTCTCGCGTGGCTGACCGTCATAAAAACGGTGTGTTGCCTGCGATATAGCAATAGCCGTGCCGGAGATAGGGTTAACGGGGTGGAGGGCTTATCAGGGCTGCACTGCAGCCCTATGCAAGGGAAACGGCAGGCGTCAATCCTCTGCCTGTTCCTCGCCGTCACGACGGCTCATGCCGTATTTGCGCATTTTCTCCACCAGCGTCGTACGGCGAATCCGCAAGCGCTCGGCGGCCCGCGCAACGATACCGTTGGCGTCGTCCAGCGCCTGCTGGATCAAGCCTTGCTCGAGGCTACCGAGGTAGTCCTTGAGGTCGAGGCCTTCGGGCGGCAGCATCGCGTGATTGGAGAAATTCGGCGTATGGCCGTTGATCGCAACGCGCTCTTCCAGGTCGCTGCGCATGCTGTCGACCAACTGCTCGTCTTCATCGTCGACGTAGCGGAATTTCTTCGGCAGCTCGGACACCCCGATCACACCGTAGGGATGCATGATCGCCATGCGCTCGACCAGGTTGGCCAGCTCGCGGACGTTGCCAGGCCAGCCATGCCGGCACAGCGACATGATCGAGGCCGAATTGAACCGAATCGACCCACGCTTCTCGTGCTCCATGCGCGAGATCAGCTCGTTCATCAGCAACGGGATGTCTTCAACTCGCTCGCGCAGCGGCGCCATCTCGATCGGGAACACGTTCAGGCGATAGTACAAGTCTTCGCGGAAGGTGCCCTCTTCGATCATGACCTCAAGGTTCTTGTGCGTGGCGGCAATGATGCGCACATCGATGCTCTGGGTCTTGTTGCTACCGACACGCTCGAAGGTACGTTCCTGCAGCACGCGCAGCAGCTTGACCTGCATCGGCAGCGGCATGTCGCCGATCTCGTCGAGGAACAGCGTGCCGCCGTTGGCCAGCTCGAAGCGCCCAGCGCGACTGGTGATCGCACCGGTGAACGCGCCCTTTTCGTGACCAAACAGTTCGCTTTCGAGCAACTCGGCCGGGATCGCGCCACAGTTGACCGGCACGAACGGTGCTTCACGGCGCTTGGAATGATAGTGCAGGTTACGCGCAACCACTTCCTTGCCAGTGCCCGACTCGCCGAGGATCAGCACGCTGGCGTCGGTGTCGGCCACCTGTTGCATCATCTGCCGCACGTGCTGAATGGCGCGACTGGTGCCGACCAGGCTGCGGAACAGGTTCGGTTCGCGCTGACGGCCACGCTCGCGGGCATGGTCGTACATTTCGCGATAGACCTGGGCGCGGTGCAGGGAGTCGAGCAGCTGGCTGTAGCTGGCAGGCATTTCCAGGTTGGACAACACCCGACGGCGCAGGTCCTCAGGGAACTCTGCAGCAGAAACATCGCCAAGCAGCAACATCGGAAGGAACTCATCCCAGCCTGCCACTGTCTTAAGCAGCCCTTGCACACTGGAAGGCGCATTGACCGCACCGATCAGTACGCACAGCACCTCACGACTGGAGGCCAGCGACTCTACCGCTTGCTGCCAGTCCTGGCTTGAGCAAGACAGGTTGTCTTCGCCGAGAAAGTTCAGAACCACTGCCAGATCGCGGCGGCGGGCGCTGTCGTCATCGATCAGGAGAATCTTGGTTTCACGCCACATGCAATAGCAACTTCCCTAGTCATATCGGCGCCCTGAGGGCGTGCTCGACATCATTCCGACTGAATGGTCAGTGTTCGGACGTCTGAAATTCGAATACAGCCACTAGTAAAGTCAAAAAAAAACGCACAGTCAAATTTATGGCGCTCAGTTTTTGTATCTCATCAGTGTCAGCTGAACAGATGGTATACCTTGGCGGCATTTTTCGCCTGACGGATTTGCGTCATCTCGTCGACTAAAGTTTGACGTTCCCCACTTGCAACTTCAATCAGATGCCGATAGACCTCGAGTAGCTGCTCAAGGCTGGCACGTACCTGGCTTTCGTTGTGCGTGGCCTCGGACAGCACGTCCTCGACGCACAGGCGGCACTCGAGGTCGAGTTCGCTCACTGCATCCCAGTCGCGGCCGGCGAGCGCTGCCAGCAGCGCCTCACGGGTCTGTTCGATACGCTCGATCACCATGCTCATGCCACGCTCCTTGGATCAGCCTTCCGGCTGTTGGTCGGCGATCGCATCCCAGCCTTCCTTGACCGTGATCAGCAGGCGGGCGACTTCATCGATGATCGCGGTGTCGGTCTTCAGGTTGGCCTCGACCAGGCGCCGGCTCATGTAGGTGTACAGATTATCCAGCTCGGCCAGGCTGTCGGCGTGGTTTTCCAGGTCGAGACCTTCACGCAGGCCGCCGATGATGTCGATGGCTTTGCTGAGGAGGATGCCTTGCTGGGCGATATCTTTGCGCGCGATAGCACCCTTGGCTTGTGCCAGGCGGTCCAGCCCGCCCTGCATGAGCATCTGCACCAGACGATGCGGGCTCGCCTCGGACGTCTGCGCCACACCGTTGACTTTCTGGTACTGCCGAAGGGCCAGCATCGGATTCATGGATCTGCCTCGTTACCGCGAAAAAGGTTGCGTATACCCTGTATATCGCCGCCACGTCAAAAAACTTTAGCCGCGAAAAAAAACCCGGTGCGTCTTGGCAACGCTACCGGGCTTGTTTCAGCTGCTCATGCTCAGGACTTTTTGGCCTGCGCATTGATGGCTTCGAAGATCGAGGTAATCTGGTTGGCCTGAGCCTTCATCTTGCCCAGAGCGGTGTCCAGCGCCACGTACTTCTTGGTCAGCGATGCGGTCAGCGCCTCGGTACGACGATCCAGGGCAGCCTGCTGATCGGCAAGATTCTTGGCGACCTTGTCGAGGTTGTTCTTGCGTGTCACCAGGCTGCCATCGACCGCGTTATACGGATCAATGACTTTGGTCATGCGCTCGAAAATGCCATTGGTGCCACTGAACAGCTGCTGTATCTCGCTGCCAAGTTTTTTGTCATTCATGGCGCTGTCGAACTTGCTGCTGGTGAACTCCAGCGTGCCGTCCTTCTGCGTGTTGATGCCAAGCTGGCTCAAGGTGGTCAGCCGGTCGCCTGCGCCAACTTCGGCCAGAACACCGCGCACGTCGGCCAGCAGCGACCGGGTCGTCGGATCGTTACTCAGTGGGCCGAGCGTTACGCTGCCATCAGCATTGGTGGTGGCTTTGGTCAGCGCAGCAACCGTTTTCTGCAGGGTGTTGTATGCGTCGACGAAACTCTGCACCGACGTTTTCAAGCCGTCGTTGTTGGATGCTACGGTGACCTTGGTCGGCGACCCAGCGAGGCTGGCGCCGGTCAATTCGAGTGACAGCCCACTCACTGCGGTGGTGACGGTATTGGAAGCACTCTTGACCTCCAGGCCGTCCACCAGCATGACCGCATCCTCGGCTAGCGCAGTGATATAGCCAGCGCCTTCGGTCTTCATCGATTTGGTGCCGTCGATCTCCAGATCAGGGATACCGCTGACCTTGATATCGGTATTGGCGCCTGTAGTAGTGGAACCCAGCACCAAACGAGCACCATCTTCACCGGTGATGATGTTGGCAGAGATGCCACTGGCGCTCAGTTCCTTGTTGATCTGGTCGCGCACGGTCTGCAGGGTCGCATCATCACCAACAGTTATCTTGTAGCTCTTGCCACCTTGCTCGATGACCAGCTCGCCCGGATCAATGCTTTTACTCGGACCTTCAAGGAACGCCTGGCTGGCGACCTTGGAACTGGTGGCGAGGTTTTTCACTTCGATGCTGTAAGAGCCCGCCACAGCCGTGTTGCTGGCTTTGGCCTTGACCACGCTCTCGCTTGCCGACGTTGCCGCATAGGCATTGAACGACGGCGCATTCTTGTCGTTGAGCTTGCCCATCGACGTAGTGAAAGCAGTGAGGGCACTACGCAGCGCGCCAACCCCGGAAATGTACGCAGCATTGTTGCTGGTCTGCCGGGTGATCTGTGCCTTCTTGGCGGCAGTATCGGAATCGACCAGCACTTTTACGATTTCAGTGATGTTGATTCCAGAGCCGAGGCCCAAGGAGGAAACGATCGAGCTTGCCATGGTGGTGCTCCTCTCTGCTTGTGCGGTCACCCAAGGTTACAGGGCCGCAACGATTCATTATTGCTGAATTCGCCGCCAATCATACCTTGGCGTCGAATAGAAGACTGTTGACATCACTCAAGCTGCTGGCGATCCGCAACGCCTCTTCCGAGGGTAGCTGACGAATCAGCTCGCCAGTCTCGCTGGCGATGACCTTGACCACGATCTTGCCGGAATCCTCATCGGTGGAGAACTCCAGATTACGTCGAGACGTGCTCAGGAATTTTTCTATTTCCGATACCGCATTGCGAACCTGCTCGGCATCGATCACGGCCGGCGGTTGTTTCGTTTCACTGACACGATCAGTATCTGCCGAGCGCAACACAGGCGCATCAGCTACTGGCTTGTCGGCGACCACCTCGACCGGACGCACGGCCGGGTAAGACTGGTTCAGCTTGACGCTCATGTCCATGTCTGCCACCTCGCAACGAAAAAAGCGGAGAAGCGCAGCATTTTGCACTCCTCCGCCAACGACCAATCAACTATTACTGAAGCAGCTTCAGTACAGCGGATGGCAGCTGGTTGGCCTGAGCCAGAACCGAAGTGGAAGCTTGCTGCAGAGTCTGCTGCTTGGTCAGCTGGGCAGTTTCAGCGGCGAAGTCGGTGTCTTGTACGCGACCACGAGCAGCTTCGGCGTTTTCGTTGATGTTTTGCAGGTTGTTGATGGTGCTGGTCAGACGGTTCTGCACGGCACCCAGGTCAGCACGAGTGGTGTTGATGGCGTTCAGGGCGTCATCGATCGCGCTCATGGCGGCGGTGAAGGTGGCCTCGGCCGAGGAGCTGTCTGCACCGGTGATGTTCTGGCCGGTCAGACCGCTCAGTGCACCAGTGGTGTTCAGCGCGTCGCTCAGGTTGATGGTGATCTGGTTGTCAGTACCGGTGTTGGAACCGACCTGGAAGGTCATCTCGCCAGCGTCGCCGTTCAGCAGGTTCTTGCCGTTCAGCTGGGTGCTGTTGGCGATACGGTCGATTTCTTTCAGCATCGACTGGAACTCTTTGTCCAGTGCGGCACGATCGTCTTCGCTGTTGTTGTCGTTTCGCGACTGAACAGCCAGTTCACGCATACGCTGCAGAATGTTGGTCTGCTCTTGCATCGCGCCTTCAGCAGTCTGGGCGATCGAGATAGCGTCGTTGGCGTTTTTGATCGCCATGGTCTGACCTTTGATCTGCGAGGTCATGCGGGTAGCGATCTGCAGGCCGGCAGCGTCGTCTTTGGCGCTGTTGATTTTCAGGCCGGAAGACAGACGGGACATCGAGGTGCTGAGTGCATCGGTAGCACGGTTCAGGTTCTTCTGAACGCCCAGGGAGGTAGTGTTGGTGTTAACGGTCAAAGCCATGACGAATTCCTCGTTAATTGGGTACTACGGCTTCCGGCCTTGGCAATTCGCCGGGTGGGGGCACAGAGAACCTTCGTAATAGTTATCGTCGTCAGCGGGCGTTGCTTTAGCGGATTTTCGAAAAAAATTGGTGGCATCCTGCCAGCCCAGAGAATTCGCGGACTTGACGCCATGATTCAGGCGCGCATTTAAAGACCGCAGGGCAAAAATTTGCCCCTGACGCAAGCTTGCCTGCACACCAACAAAAACGCCGCCCGGGATATGGCGGCGTTTCTATGCATACATCGACAGTGCTCAGTCACATCGTTCGATGATCGCCGAGCCCCATGACAGACCTACGCCGAAGCCGCTCAACGCGACGCGCTGGTGACGTGAGCCGAATACATGTTTTTCCAGTAGCAAGGGAATGCTCGACGACACAGTGTTACCCGTCTCGACCATGTCCTTGACGAACCTGGCCTTGTGTTGCCCTTCCTGGAAGCGCAGCGATACCGCATCGACGATGGCCGCGCTGCCCTGGTGCAGGCAGAACAGGTCAATGTCATCAGCCTGCAATTGGCTGGCATCGAGCAACTGCTGCAGGTGAGCGGGGATCTTCACCAAGGCAAAGTTGTAGACCTGGCGGCCGTTCATGTAGAACTTGCCTTCAGTGGTGCGCAGGTGCTCAGCGCCACTGCCGTCGCTGCCGAACAGCGACTTGCCGAGCTTCCAGCTGGCGTCCTCACCCATCCAGGTGGCGGTTGCAGCATCGCCGAACAGCATGGTGGTGTTACGGTCTTCAGGGTCGACGATCTTCGAGTAAGGATCGGCGGTGATCAGCAAGCCATTCTTCAGGCCCGCGGCTTCCATGAAGCCCTTCATGGCATACAGACCGTAGACATACCCAGAGCAGCCAAGAGAAATGTCGAACGCCGCGATATGGGTGGGCAGGCCCAGCTTGTGCTGGACGATCGCAGCGGTATGCGGCAGCCCTTCGGCGTCACCGTTCTGGGTAACGACGATCAACACATCAATTGCCGCCGGATCCAGCGCTGGATTATTTGCAAACAAGACTTTGGCAGCCTCGACAGCCAGATCGGATGTTTCCTGGCCGGCGTCCTTGCGCGGCAAGAACGTCGAACCGATCTTGCCGAAGATGAAATCCTGGTCTTTGCCGAATTTCGCACCCTGGGCGTAGTTGTCCACCCCTTCGGTGGGCACGTAGCTGGCAATGCTTTTAATGCCAATCATATGGCTTCCCAATTCAATAACAGCGAAACACCCACTGCATGCACAACGACAAAAAGCCAGGCGATACGGTGACTACCGATCCCTGACCCGTTTTGCAGGCGCTATGCAGCGGCTCCCGGTTTCCGACAATATACAGTGAAGATGCGCGTTCTGACTCTCAAGTCACGCTCTTTTTGTCGAATACGCGTTCGCTGCGGACTGCCCGGTCAGGCAATCGCCGAGCACCTCGACGAGCCGATCCTGGCCCGCTCGCGGCAGCCCCCACCAGAGTGGCAGACGCAACAGCCGCTCAGCACTGCTGTCAGTGACTTGCATCGAGCCGTGCACGCGTCCGTAGCGTTGACCCGCTGGGGACGAGTGCAGCGGCACATAGTGAAACACGGCATAGATCTCGTGCTGCCTGAGCGCATCGATCACAGCCTGGCGATCAATCCCGGGCGCGAGCAGTACATAGTACATATGGGCGTTGTGCTGAACGTCGAGGGGGATGATCGGCCGACGCAGCAAGCCTTCCTGCTCGAGCGGCTCCAAGGCGCCATGATAGTAATCCCAGCCGGCCAGGCGGTTGTCGGTGATCGCTTGCGCTTCCTCGAGCTGAGCCCAGAGAAACGCTGCAATCAACTCACCAGGCAAGAACGACGAGCCGACCTCCTGCCAGGTGTACTTGTCTACCTCGCCGCGGAAGAAGCGACTGCGGTCAGTGCCCTTCTCGCGGATGATCTCGGCGCGCAGCACCTGCTTCGGGGTATTGACCAACAGCGCTCCGCCTTCACCGGAAATGACGTTCTTGGTCTCATGGAAGCTGAATGCACCCAGATCACCAATGCTGCCCAGCGCCCTGCCTTTGTAGCTGGACATCACACCTTGGGCGGCGTCCTCGACCACGGCCAGGCCATGCTTGCGGGCAATGGCCATGATGCTGTCCATTTCGCAGGCCACTCCAGCGTAGTGCACCGGCACGATCGCCCTGGTTCGCGGGGTGATGGCGGCTTCGATCAGGCGCTCGTCGAGATTGAGCGTATCGGCCCGGATATCGACGAATACCGGCACAGCGCCACGCAGCACGAACGCGTTCGCAGTCGAGACGAAGGTGTAGGAAGGCATGATGACTTCATCGCCCGGCTGGATATCCAGCAACAGCGCCGTCATTTCCAGCGCGGCGGTACAGGAGTGGGTCAGCAGGGCCTTGGCGCTGCGGGTGTGGGCTTCCAGCCACTGGTGGCAGCGCTTGGTATACGGGCCATCGCCAGCCAGCATGTTGCCGAACTTGGCCTCGGCAATGTAGTACAGCTCTTTGCCCGTCATGTGCGGGCGATTGAAGAACATCTTTTCTGTGTTCATTGCTGATTTTCCGCAGTCGCCACCCGAAGCCACGGGTCGCTGGTTAGCCATTCAGAGCCCCGGAACGGTGCTGATCCTGCCACCTATCTGAGTGCCCTTCTCAAGGTTCTGGTAAAAGTATGGGGTGAATCCGGCAGCGGCCATCGCCCGCTGCGTCCTGCCGATGTCATAGGCGACGCGGTGCAGTACAAACGTCTCACCGTCCCAGGTGACGAAACCTGCGCGCGGGTCTCCGTCACGCGGCTGGCCAACCGAACCCGGATTGCAATAGACCTTGCCTTGGCCTTGCCAGAGAAACTGCACATGGGTGTGCCCTGAGGCGAAGCGACAGCCCGGCAGCGCATCGAAATAGCCTTGCGAGGGACGCAGATATTCATCCAACGGATCATTCCAGCCGCCATGCACCATGTGGATTTCCTGCTCCACGGCATGCGTGGCCAGGCCTTTCAACCAGTCAAGGTTACTCGCGCTGATGACACCCGCCTGATAATCCAGGCACGCATTGGCACTGTTCGAGCGGGGGCAGCGCTCTTGATTGGCCAGGTACCAGTCGTGGTTACCCATCACCGAAAGCACCTGGCGCTCGCGCAATGCATCGCAGCACGCATTGACCTCGCTGTAGTAGCCAGCGGTATCGCCCAGGCAGATGATCCGCGACACGCCAAGCGCATCAAGCCGGTCAAGCACCGTACACAGTGCGCTGTAGTTGCCGTGGACGTCAGAAATGATGCCGATCATAGACAACGTGATCCTCTATGTAGCGGACCGCGAAGCCCTGCCTGAGTGTCGGCTGCTGGGCAATCCTGCCGTCCAGATAATAGTCCAGGCACATCGCCGCCTCGTTATAGCCAAAGGCAGTACGGATCGAGCTGGTCGAAGAAATCCGCGGATTGATCTCAAGCAAGCGCCAGCCGCCCTGGTCATCGCGGCGAAACTGCAGATTGGTCGGACCTACCGGCTTGAACGCACGGCACAATCGGGCGACCGTGCCGTCCAGGCTATCGGCCTGATAGACCCACGCCTTGGCGGTCGAACCGTCGGAGGCCAGACTGCGCTGGAAGGCAATGCTCGCACCGGCATTGCCCAGGCCGTCGCCGAACACCGCCACGGTGTACTCCTGAGCCGCGGTGCCAATGATCGGCTGCGCCATCATCACCTCACCGAGAAGCGGCGCATAAGGCGTGAAGTCCTGCTCCTGGTGGACCCATACCAGTCCTTTAGAGGCATAACCCTTGCGCGGCTTGAGCAGAAACGGCAGACCCAGGGCCTGCTTCAGCGAGTGGAAATCACCGGCTATCAGGCTTGGGATGCGGCAGCGCTCGTCAAGCGCCAGCAGGGCCTGATCCATGGCCCACTTGTCGCGCGACAAGTCGATCAGAGCCTGGGTATTGAGCGCCACCTGAGTACTCGTCTTCGCCAGCAGCGCACGGTGGTCGGAAAGCCAGTGGACGTCCTGCTCGATGCCCGGAATCAGCAAGTCGACCTGGTACCTGAGCACTACCTGTTGGAGCCAGTGGCCGTAGTTGGCATCGGCAGTCAGCGGCGCCTGTTCGAACACATCGCACCATGCCCGGCCGACCGCATCGTCGTAGATATCGGTGCCGACCAGGCGCACCGCGGGGTCGGCTGCACGCAGCGATTTCAGCAGGCCATAGCCCATGATGGCACCCACGCCGGTGACCATTACCGTTCTCATCCGTGCATCCCTCGCTGTGCCCGCATCAATTCGAAGCCGCGCCGGATATCCACCTTGGGCGCGTAGCCAATCCGTTCGAACAGCGCGTGCGCGCAGGCGAACATTGGCAGATCGGGGATATCAGCCCGATCCGGCAGAAACTGCACATCAACCGGCTGACCGAAAGCCTCGAACGCCGCTCGGGCAATCTGCGACAGGCGCGGGTCTTCTGGATGGCCACAGTTGTGCAAGCCCTCGACCCGCTGCTCGGCGACTCGTGCGCAGATCTCGGCGAGATCATCGACGTGCAGGTAGTTGCGACGAGGGTCGTTGCTGCCGTACAGCTTGACCGTGTTGCCGGCTGCTGCACTGTCGGCAATGGCGTACAGCAGCGGTTGGTGGATTCGACACTGGGCCTGACTGTCATAGACCTGGCTGATACGCAGAATCGTCAGGGCCATGCCCCGTGACTGACAGTACAGGCTGACGACTTCTTCGGCGTGCCGTTTGGACAGCGCATAGATACCGTAATACGGGTCTTGCGCTTGATGCGCGGCCCAGCGCGATGACAACAGAATGAAATGCCGCGCGCCACACTGTTCGGCCAGGCGACAGGCTGCCAGCGCACCGACGCTGTTGACCTGCTCGGCACGCACCAGATCGTCGGGCTCTGCGCCACCGAAATCGGCTGCGGCGTGCACCACGACATCGAACGATTGCTCACAGACCGGACTATCCAACCGACTCAGGTCAAAGACAATGTTAGCCTCACGGCGCCCCGCCAACTGGACCGGGCCGTGGCGTGTCAGCGCCTGGGCGATTGCTTTGCCGAGGGTCGAAGTGCTGCCGATCACCAGGCTTTTCATAGGTCGGCGACGGTCGCTTCGAGCATCAGCGCGCAGCTGAGCTCCGGGTAATCGATGGCGACGGTGCACATGGCAGTGGTAATGCTTTCGCTGAGTTCGAGTGATTTCATCTGCGAGGTCATGAACGGCTTGAGGAACAGGCCTTCCTTGCGCACGACCCGCAAACCCGCCTGCTCGAGCTCTTGCGTCAGCGTGTCCAGTGAGTAGGCGCGCAGATGCCCCAGTTCATGATCGCCCTGCCCCAGCACCATCATGTCATCAAGCAGCCCAGCGGCATGGCCGAAGCGCCGGTGCAGCGATTGTGCATTGGGCACCAGAACAAAACAGCGACCATTGGGCTTGAGGTACTGGCGGAAGTGGCGCAGCACTACCTGCGGGTCTTCGACATGCTCAAGGACAAAGCCCATGACGATAAGGTCAAAACGCTGATCGGTTTCGAAGGTTTCAAAATAGCCTTCGACGATGTGCGCCGGGCTGTCCGGGTATTGCGCCTGGAACTGGGCAATTACCGAAGGCGAACCATCGATCACAGTGTGCGAGTTGAAATAGCGAGAGAATCGATTGGTTGAGAAACCATGCCCGATACCCAGTTCCAGCAAGCTGAGCTCAGGGCCGCAAAGCTCCATGATCCGCCGCGGGTACCAGTTCAGCATGATGTTGTTGTCGTAGGCGTAGCCGAAACTGTCGCTGTAAGCGCCAATGAAAGTATCGAGTGTGTTGTTCATCTATGCCGTTTCTCCTGCATGGATCGGAGCGATGTCCGCCATGATCGTTGTCATGTGACTGACGCCGCTCAATCTGGCAACCAGGCACGCCGCCATGCTTGCAGTCGGTCGCCTTCGAGTAGCCAGTCCTTACGTACTTGGGCCTGCAGGGCAGAGCCCAACTGGGCTGACGCCTGTTGATCGTCCAGGTGCAGTCTGATTGCCCGGACCCAATCTGCCGCCTCATTGCTCACGCGTGTCAACGGCAACACCTCGCCACCGACAAACCCTGCAACCCGGCTGCAGATCACCGGCTGGCCACAGGCTGCATGCTGCAGAATGCGCAGGTCGCCCGAGCAGGCGTTGGCAAAGGATTCACGCATCGGCACCAGTGCCAGATCCAGATCCAGCTCTGCCAAAGCCTGGCCCAGACGGCTGTCGTCGACCTGCGGCTGCCAGGCTGTCAGCCAGCCACGCAAGGCGGCTGGGCAATCGCCCAGCACGACCCATTCGACCGCCCCTGCCAACGCCGGTATGACCTCGGCAAGCACGTCCGCGTCTTTGTCGCCCAGCCAGCCCACACGCGGCTTGCTGCCCTTGCCGCGACCGCCTTGGAGGCGCCCCCAGCTACTCGGCAACGCGCTTTCCAGCAAGCGCACATCTTCATGCTCAGCCTGCAACAGCTGCGCCAGCGCCGGAGTGCTTACCAACACCCGATCGGCCTGGCTGATGCCATGCTGCAGCCGCTGCTGCAGCTCGGCGGCGGAGAATCCGCCGGGCAAGGACATTTCCGGCAGATAGCCGTCCAGATCGTAAACTTTGAAAACCGCCGAAAATGCCCGCAAGCGCCGCAGCGCAAGCAGACCGGCGTCATCGCAGGGGCGCTGGACAATTACGCTGGTCGGTTCGAAACGCTCGATTTCGACCGGCGACAGCATCCCGGCAGTCACCGCGCCATCGAGCTCGCCGCAGTCGCGCAAGGCCATGAACGGCAACAGCAAGCGCGCCCTGCCCAGGGGCTGCGGACCTGCCGCGCAGGCCAGCACGGTTGGCAGGATGTGCTGTACCGGCCGCCAGCTCAACGCGTTGGTTTCCAGGCTGAAGCTTTTTCCGGCAGTCAGCGACAGATTGCGGTTATAGGCTGGATCGCGTGCCAGCGCGGGCAACCAGCGGGCATACAGCGCATCTTCCTGATCAGCGCTGGGCGCCGGCACTGGCTCGGCATCGAGCAGCAGCCGCGCATGCGGTGTCCAGACATTCAGGTAGCCGGACCGTTGCAGCTTCAGACACAGATCAACTGCGGTCCAGCAGGAGAGCAAAGGAGCGGCATCAAAGCCCCCCATTTCAATGAACAGCGCCCGGCGCAGCATCAGGCATTCACCGCCCAGCGCCGAGTAGTTCTGGTCCAGGCAAAGGCGGTCCATGTAGCCGGGGGCCTGGGCGGATACGCCTGCAAACGCCGGCCCGACCGAGCCCGCCAGGCCGAGCACCAAACCTCCCTGAGCAATGCTGCCGTCGCGGTTGAGCAACTTGCCGCCCACCGCGCCGACTTCAGGGCGCTGAGCGTGATTGAGCAGCGCCTGCAGCCAACCTGGCTCGAGCAGGACGCTACAGGCACTGAGCCAGACCAGATACTCGCCGCGAGCCTCCTGCGCCGCCGCGTTGCACATGGCCGCAGGCGCCTGACCGGGGGCAAATCGCAGCACCTCGAAACGGCCCGCACCTATCTGCTCGAGCTGGTCGAGCCAGGCTTGGCGGGCAGGGTCGTCTGTGCCCGGCTCGATCAACAGCACCTGGTAATCGCTGTAGGACGTCTGTGTCAGCAAGCTGTCGAGGCAGCGTTGAAACTGCTGCAGTTGCCCCTCCAGGTAAATCACGATACTGACCAGTGCCGGAGACTGCAGTCCATATTCAATGCGATAGCCACCGTGCGACTGCGCCAGCACCTGCGCGTTGACATAACCGCGCGCCTGCAAATGAGCGCCGATCACCGCCTGTTCGTCGCTGCACGGCACCTGGCCGGGCACCTGCGCTATGAGCAGTGTTTGACTGGCGTGGGCGACACAGCCCAGGCCGTGTTCGCTGAGCAGGCGCAACTGCAACTCAAGTTTGAACGCACGCCCGGCAGCGCAGCTGAATCCCTGCTGTAGGGCTTCACGCCGGTATAGCCAGTGCCTTGCCAGCTCTGCTGGGCGCGACAGCAACAGGTCGAGGTTGAGATCGGGGCGCAAACAGAGTTCGACGGCGCCATCATCGCCACGCGACGCCTCGTCTGCGTATACCGCCAGACAGTCGCTGGCGGCTTCAGCCAAGCCTACTGCGCACAGCAGCAGGCCACTGTGGATGAATGTTGTGCCCGCCTCGACCAGCATCAGCCATGGGCTCTGGCTGCCGCTCAGCCACGCATTGATAGCAGCCAGCGGCTGCTGTGGATCCGTCGCCAGCCATTCGATATTGCTCTGCTTGGGCTGGACCCTGCCAAAAACGACGATCTGCAGCTGCTGATAGCGGCTGTGAACCAGACTGTCCACGGTGGCAGCCAAAGCCACCTGATCGCCTCGGTCAATCACCAGCACGGCAATGCGCGGCGCCCCCAGTCGCTCCAGACGCTGCTTGATGGCCTGCAGTTGCGCGGGCTGAGGGCGGCGCTGGCGGATCCAGTCGAGGATGCCCAGCCGATTACCTGCAGCTTCAAGGCGCGCTGCACGCTGGGTTTTGTCGATGAACACGTCAAGCTGCTGCCAGAACGGTGCGGTGCGCTCGACGTAGCGCGGCAAGGCAGCACCAAGGCTTGCCCTGGCGCGCTGCAGCGCATCCGCTTCATCACTCATGGCAAAACCGATGCAGCCAAAGAAGCTGTTGTCGAGGAACTCACGGTCGATGCCGACCCCCGCCATGAAGATGACCGGGCATCCGCAGAGTACGGCGATCACGCAGGTCATCGACCATTCGTAGGTGTAGAGCACCTCGGCCTTGCGCAACACCTCGGCCAACTCGGACAGGCTCAAGGGGTTGGCGATACTGAGCAGGCGGACCTGCTCCGGCAACTGGGTGTAGTCGATGCGCTCGAGTGGATAGCGGTTGTGATACAGGTAGCTGCCTTCACGCACCACTGCGGGGGCACCGCCTGCAAACAATTCGATATCGATGGTAGGCAGGCAAAGCAGGTCGCCATCCGGAAAACCCTGCGCTTCGGCAAGCCGCGCCGCGTAGTAGAACATCAGGTCGTCGGGACTTGCCTGCATGTCCTTGCCGGTGATGAACTTCTCGAAGTTAAGCATGAACCGCGCAACCACGGCTGCCAGCAACGGGTTGCCCGAAACCACTTCTGGATACACCGCAATCGGCACCTTGCCTTGTGCCCGGTGCCGTTCACGCACGGCCGCATCGAGCGCTGGTGTCTTCAGCTCAGGGTTCACCGCGCCGCTGCCGTGGATATACGCCTCGCGACCGCTAAGGTTGAGCACGTGACACAAATAGTGCATCGAGACGATGCCTGACGATGTTTCGCGATACCCAGGCGCCATGATGTAGTAGGGATGCTCTGGCTTGGCATACATCAAACGCAGTCGCGCGAGCGCTGCGTCGTAAGGTTGAGCGCCTGGTTGCGCGGTATTGGACATCAGAAACTCCAGGATCAGTTCAGGCCGGACGGCGCTGCAGGAACGCTGCAGCATCACTGCCGGTGTTGAACAGCAGGTCGATCACGCTTACCCCGTGCAGAAACTCGCCATGCAACTGCGGGTAAACCGGATAGCCGTCATAGCTCATGTAATCCAGCCCCAGCCCTGCTGCAGCGAATGCCGCTTGGTCCAGATAGCAACTGGCCGCAGGCCCGGACAGGTAATCGCTGGCGCCGAGTGCCTGGCACAGGTGGATAAGGCGCTCGTTCTTGCCGTCAGCTCGCCCCAGATCTTCCGAGCGGTACAACCGCGTGGAGATCCCCAGCAGCGGACACAAAGCGCTGATCAAGTGCTGGTTGATCTGCGACAGGAGGCTGAGCTTGGCCGCTTGCTCGTAGATCGCCCGCACCTTGCCTTCCATCTCGGCGAAACACGGCGCGCGACGGTAGCTCATGGCAATGGTTTTCCAATGCTGCTCGGCCCAGCCTGGATCACTGACTTCGACTTCGTTGATCAGCTGCTCGAAACGGCCTTTGTTCTTGACCGGCACTGTCAACCAGTGTTCGCCTTGCGCGGTCTTGATCTTGTTGCGGTTGCGCCAGTCGCGCCGGGTGTACTGCACATCGTCGTAAAAGACAAAGGCATCGACGCTGGCGATCAGGTCAAAATAGCCCTTCCACGGAATGTAATTCGACTGCAGCACAGCGACTTTCTTGTGCATCCCCGATCCCATCGCGCAGCGCGCCTACATCAGGCCTGTGACCTGTCAATAAATTGCCACCGGGCATAAAAAAGCCGGGTCCATGACCCGGCTTTTGCAATTCCCGCGCCAGCTATTACAGCTGCGCGAGCCACGCTTGCTGCGAGTGCGGGAGGCAGGCGTGGCCGAACTGCGCCTCGCCATGGAAGGCCCCAGGCCAGCGCTCGGCCAGCGCTGCTGCTGGATCTGCAACCACGCTGTCGGCAGGGCTGAGCAGCAACTGCGAACGTGGTGTCCACACCACCATCAGGCCGGCTTCCTTGGCAGCCAGGCACAGATTGATATCGGCCCCGGCCAGTCCTTGCAGACCACCACATTGGTCGAACACATCCTTGCGCACCATCAGGCAATCCGCCGAGACCGCCGCACAGCTGCGCACCGATGAGGCCCAGCTGTTGCTGGCTGCCTGGAGCATCGACAGGCCCTGCCATGGCGAGTACACCTGTGGCCCGGCGAGCAGCTCGTAGCCGGCATGCACCAGGCTGCCGTCAGCAGCTTCAAGCAGGCGGGCACCGACCACCCCTACCTCAGGGCGCTGGGCTTCGTTGAGCAGGCCTTCAATCCAGGCCGGGGTCACAACATGACAGCGCGTGGACAACAACAGCAGGTAGTCGCCGCGCGCCTGGCTGGCCGCCAGGTTCAGCAGATCACTGCGCGACGCACCAGGCGCCGCGCTGACCAGGCGTACACGCCCGCCCAATGCCCGTGCAGCCGCCTCGCTGGCAAATGCCTGATCGGCACCCGCGACGATGATTTCGTAGCGCGGGTAACGGGTACGCTGCAGTACCGAGGTCAGGCACGCCTGCAGTTGCGCCAGGTTGCCCTCGAACGCCAGCAGAATGCTCACCAGCGGAGTGCTGCTGTGACGGAAATCAATCACCAGCCCAGACGCGCCCTGATCGTTGACCTGGCTGCGATAGCCCAATTGCGTCAGGTGGCGATTGACGACTGCTACTGCGTCGCGCTTGGACGCCGGCGACGCTTGGCGCCCAATCACAAGGAACTCGTCCATGTGCGCCAGGCTGGCCACACCCTGGCTTTCGACCAAGCGCAGCAACACGTCAAGCTCAGCCGCGTTGGGATGGGCTTCGCTGTAGCCACCCAGATCGAGCAAGGCCTGACGGCGCAGCAACCAGTGCCGCGCCATCAGCCCAGGCTGGCTACGCAGCAGGTCGAGGTTGGCACCCGGCCGCGTGACACTGTGCAGCCGACCCTCGTCGTCACGCTGGACTTCATTGGCAGCGATCGCCTGGCAGGCAGGCGCTTCGCTCAGTTCAACCTGCAGCCGGAGCAAACCGCCCGGGAGCAATACGTCGCCAGCCTCGAGCAGCAGCAACCATTCGCTTGGCAGTTGCGCCACAGCTTGATTGAGGTGCTTGACCCAGTTGCTATCACTGACCTGGATGAAATGCAGAGTGTCGCGCGGCGTGGTGATGGTCGGCGGTTTGCCGGCTTTCAGCACCAATAATTTGAAGTTGCGCAGGCCGCTGGCCAGCAGGCTGTCAAAGGTCGCTTGCAAGGCCAGGTCGTCGTTTTCCAGGTCAAGCACGACATAAGCGAGCTGCGCAGGGGCGTGCTTGTTCAGGTGCGCCAGAACGCGCTTATGAGAGCTCGCGTCCGGGGTGGCTGCAGCAATTGCGGCAAGCACGTGCCCCGACGGCGTGGCCTGTAATTGCTGCAGATTATCCACAGCAGGCACTCGCTCCAGCCGTGCCAGCCAGTCCACCAGCTCATGCCGGCGTTGCGCATCTGCCTCGGCAGAGAGGCTCGCCAGCAGCTCACGGCACACATCAGCGTTGAACATGCCCATGGCGAAGGCTTGCCAGTACCGGTACTGCAAACTCTCGGCAGTGTCGTTAGGGTGTTGCACCAGCAGATCGCGCTGACGTACCCATACCCCTTCAAGGGCCTGCTGGTGCTGCTGGCCAGTCGGCCAGGCGTGGTTGAGAAACTCAAGCTCAGTCAGTTGGGCAAACAGGGCGCCATTGTAATAAGGCAGTTGCACGTCCTGGCGCGGCTCAAAGTCGCGCTGCGGATCGTCGATCACGCTGGTCCACTTTGAAGTGAAAATCAACGGCGCCGCGATCAGGTCGTAACTGTTGCGAACAAACTGGTTGAGCAGGACGAAGCCGTCATCACCGGCACACAAGCCATCGCGCGCCTCGTCCCATTCACGCAGGGCGCGGACAGTCTGGGTCAGGCGCTCCTCGCGGGCGGAACAGGCCGCGTCACCGTCTTGCCACTCGGCGAGCACGTCGGTCTGTTCAAGCTGGACAACTTCACCCTGAGCCAGCAGCGCCAAGGACAACGCCACGCGCATGCCAGCGAAATCCAACTCGCTCGGCGCTGCTGCCACTGCGGCTTGCAGGATCGCCACGCGCTGCACTGCGCGCCAGGCCTGCTGCCCGGCCTGGGCATACTGCGTCAGCCGCGCAACAGCGTCAGGCGCTTGCAGCGGCGCAAACGCCGAACCGACCTTATGATATGCAACCTCACTGCTGGCGGCTGCGTAAGCCAACACATAACCTTGTGCAGCCACGGCCTGAGACTGAGCGTGCAAACACGCTGCTGCCTGATCAAGCGCGGTGGGCAAGACAAAATCGGTGTCCAGCGCCAAGCTGACGAAAGGCGTCTGCACTTGCTTGAGCAACATGCTCAGATGATCAAGCCAGACCCCGGCGGCGCTCATTTCGGAAAGCGGCTCGAGGGCCATGCAAGGTACGCCAGCCTGAGCATAGTAATGCAGTGCGCGGGCACGGCTGCCTGACTGATCGTGTCCCAGCAGGACAACGGTCACATCACTGCGCGAGCCAATTGCGGTTTTGATCATAAAGCACCTGTTCAGTGGTCATTGCAGCGCGGGGCCAGGCCCGGCGCCAGGGTTCAGTCTGCCAGCCAGGCATTGGCCCAATGCTGCAAATGGTGCGGCATCAGCATGTAGTCGTGGAGCACGGCTTCGCGCAAGGCATCACCCTGGCGATAGCTGGCCTGCGGGTCGGCGAGGTGCATGCGGATCGCATCCAGCCATTGTTCCGTACTGTTGTCTTTCACCCGTGTGCAGGGCAGATAGCCGGCATAGGCCCGCGAATCGGTACAGATTACCGGGAAGCCGCACGCGCCATATTCGAGCAGGCGCAGGTTGCTCTTGCAGTCGTTGAAGAGGTTCTGTTCGAGCGGCGCCAGCGCCAGATCGAGATTGAGACTGGCCAGTTTGCGCGGGTACTCGGCCAGCGACACGGCGCGGTGAAACTCCTTGACATAGGGGCGTAGCGGCTCTGGGCACATGCCAAAGAAGACCCAGTCGACCTCGTCAACCAAGGCTTTGATGACGTCCAGCAGTAATTCCAGATCGCCGCGGTGGCTGGTACCACCGGCCCATCCGACGCGCGGGCGAGCGCTGGTCTGGCGGCGACTGGCGAGGTCTTTCCACATCGGTGCAGACAACATGTTCGGCACCACGCGGATGTCCTGGTGCATGGTCGACAGCGCGTCAGCCAGAGGCTCGGTGGACACTACCACGCGGTCACACAAGCCAATTCCCTGCGCCACCAGCTCGCGGATATTGCTTGGCAGGTTGCGCGCATGGTCGTTCTTCTTGGGTGGCTCGACGATGTAGTCGTCCAGCTCGTAGATTCGTCTGGCATTGGAAAAACGCTTGAACCGGGCCATTTCGTGCAGGTTTGTCGGGGTGTAGCGACACTGCAGGATCATCACATCCGGCTGCTCTCGCTGCAGTTCGATCAACCCGGGCGTCATGTAGTTGATACGCCCTTGAATCCAGCCGGCGCGCTCCAGTTCGGTGAATGGCTGAATGACCCGGTAATGGCCGATGGCCGTGGTATTGGTCGGCAGAGCCAGCACCGAAGGCATGACCCTGGCAATGAACGGATCCCAGCCAGTGCGCAAGCCAGGCTCAAGATTGAAATTACCCAGCTTCAAACTCAGGTTAGGGTTGTAGGCTGGGTCCAGCGCCACCGACGGCAGCCAGCGATCGTAGCAGGCTTGCGTGTCGGCCAACTGCACCTGGTCGGGCGTTGCCGATGCGGCCGCGCGCGATAGCTTGGCCACTCGGGAAAAGGGCGTCCAAACCACCAGATAGCCTGCGTCGCGAGCGCGCAGGCAGAGGTCAAGGTCGAACTGCGATGCCTGCAGGTGGGCAGTATCGAGCCCCTGCAACTGCGCAAACAGCTCACGCCGCACCAACAGACAATCCAGGCTCACCGCACTCCAGCTCTGCACCAGGCGCTGGCGGTTCAGGTAGCCATCTGCGTTCAGGTTATTGCTGGCGAAGGGGCTGCCAGCGGCAGCACCGCCCAGGCCAAGTACCAGGCCAGCGGACACTACCTTGCCATCGCCCGCGCACAGCATCGGCCCCACCACACCCACTTCCGGGCGCTGGGCTTGCTCCATGAGCGCGCTCAGCCACTGCCCGTCAAACAGCGCGCAACCGCTCTCAAGCAGCAGCAGGTAATCACCTCGTGCGTGCTGGCTGGCTTGATTGAGCACTGCGGCCCTGCCCTGCGCCTGCACCTCGACCACCTGCAGCTGATCCGCGCCGACTCTACGCATGGCCTGCAGCCAATCACGGACGTCGGCAGGCTCGTCACCAGTAGCCACTACCAACACTTCGAAGTAAGCGTACCGGGTGTGTTCAAACAGCGATTCGACACACTGCCTGAGTGCCAGCAGGTCGTGTCCTGCGCTGATCAGCACCGACACGCTCGCTGGCGTTTCATGCAGGTAATTGACGCGACAGATCAGGCTGCCCGGCTGGCCCTGCACCTGCGCCTCGACGCCAAGGCGACGCAGATGAGCCTCGACCACGCGCGCTGCCTGCTGCTGCGCATCCGCCTCGGCCAACCATTCGGCATAGCCAGACTGGCACTGCACCAGCACCTGTGGGACATGTTCTACGACGTGCAGGCCCTTGGCCTCGACCATGCGCCAGAGCAGGTCATGGGCCGCCATGCCGGAAAACTCAGGATCGAAGCCGCCCAAAGCGCGTAGCGCAGTTACGTTGAACGCAAGCATCCGCCCTACGTAAGGCAGGCTACGCATCAGATCAAGGTTGAAATCCGGCTTGAAGATCGGCCAACCCGGCTCAAGGTTGTCGAAGCCGTCTTCATCGGTATAAAGGCACAGGCTGTCGGTGCGCAGGGCCATGCGCTCGGCGAGAATCACCAATGCGTGAGCATGGACCCGGTCGCCGGCGCGCAACAGCCATACCCAGTCGGCGGGTTGCTCAGCGGCGCTCAGCCACTGATTGAGCTCGGCCAGACCGGTGCCGTGGACGACCTGGTAGCAGACTCCAGGTGCATTCACGCCGGCCAGCTCAGCCGGGCCCTGCACCAGAATCTGCGCGCCTGGATAAGACTGTACAGCCAGGCTATCGAGGGTTTCCTGCAAAGCCGCCTCCTCACCCTGCTGGCAAACGATGACCGGCACGATGCGTGGCTGGTTGGGCCATTGCTCGATGCGCTTGGGCAACAGTTGCAGTTGCCCCGGCGACAAGTTGCGGCAGGCCAACCACTGCGCATAAAGCTCGGCAAAGCTCAGTGCCTGACTGCCGACCTGCTGCTGGAAGTTGGCGATCTGGCCGGAATAGAAACGGCGGATATCAAACTCTTCCCAGCGCTGATCCGGCTCGCCATTGAACGCTGCCAGTGGCAGGTAACGGACCCAGCCATTGGCGGGCGGCAGGTCGCCAGTACGTGCAGCAAGCATCTGTTGCAGCCACTGGGTTTCGACCTTGAACGCTTCGATAACGCCAACATTGTGGCTGAGCCTGGCCGCGTGAACCCGCTCGACACTGAGCACCTGCTCCAGGCTGGCCAGATGACCCCGGCGCAGCACACATGCATACAAGGCAAGGTCAACGCGCGCGGTAAAGCCCTGGCCGTCGAGCACCAGATGGCTTAGATATTCTTCGACCTGGGCGCGGCGGAAAAGCGCGTGGCTAATGCCACCGAACAGGTTCGGCGCATTGTCGGCAATGCTCGCCAACAGGTCTGTGCCGATCAGCACGGCACTCTGCGGGGCAATGACGCTGTTGAGCGAGCGTGAAGGCAGCAGGATGTCATCAGCCGAGCACACCAGGCGCTGGCAGATGACCATACTGACCTGCGCCAAGTCCTGCAGAACCTTGGCCTGGCGAGTGATGCAGCTGTCGAGCAGCATATCGTCATCGCAGAGAAACTTGATCAGCTCACCCGAAGCCTGTGCCAGACACGCCTGCAGATTGCGGGCAAAGCCCAGTCGCACCGGGTTGCGCAAGTAACGCAGCGGCACCGCGCTGTCTTTGCCAAGCTCGGCGCAGATGGTCTCGATCTGCTCATCGGCACTGTCGTCGCAGACGACGATCTCAAGATTGGGGTAATCCTGGGCGATGGCACTGGCCAGCGTGGCGCGGAAGAATTCAGCATTGAAGGCAGGAATGGCAATGCTGACGACGGGCTGATCACTCACGATGACGACCTTGACAAGGTTTACGGTTCACTGTGACAGCCAGCATGGCGAATCCAGTGTGTGGCACGCTGCAGGGCCCCTCACGGGACCCTGCGTGGATGGCGATGCCGGCCTGGAACAATCAGATGTAATTGACCAGCGACAACCCGGCGACCTTGGCGAAGGCCTGCAGGGACGCCTGCAGCATGTTGGTCTGGCGCTGCAGCCGCAGCATCACTTCGGCCGGATCGCTTTCGCGAATCGAGGTCTGGGTCTTGCTGTTCTCGGTGCTCAGCGCTTCATTGGTTTCTGCCTGCACATCCAGCGCCTGGCCACGGCCACCGATAGCACTGACGGACGAGCTGACCTGATTGATCGCGCTGCCAATGTTGCCAATGGCTGCATCCAGCGAAGCCTTGAAGTTCTGCTTGGCGACCGGGTCCGAATCGACCGGCGTGCGCAGTGCCGTGCGCAACTGGCTGAGGGTGTCGAGCACATTCTGGGTCTGGTGGGTATCAGCCTTGACCGAGAAAGAATCACCTGCATCCGGGGCGGTCGACAACGTGAACGTCACCCCGGCAGCAGTTGCGGTATACGGGTCAGCGGCCGTGCCGCTTCCGCTCAATGTACCGCTGCTGACCGGGCGACTGTCAGCGCTCAACGGTGCGGCGTAAAGGTCGAACTGGGTCGGGTCGGTTTCAGAAATCTTGAGGATCGCGCCGCCACCGGGGAATGCCGCCTTGTACAGGGCTTCATCGCTGATGCTTGCGCCGGTGACCTGGCTGCCGGACGGGCCATTGCCGGCACTGCGGGTGCCGCTGATGCTGTCTGGCTTGGCGCCGAGAGTAAACGAGTGGCCTTGCAGCGCGGCATCATAGTCGGCTTCGTCACCTGGCTTGAAGCTGATATCAAGGCGCAGGTCAACGCCGCGGAAGTTGATCGAGGTATTGGTGCCTTTGGGGTCGAACTTGCCGCCCTGGGACGCTTCGTTGGTCACGTCATCGCCATTGGCTGCCGTGATCTTGAACTGAGTGCTGCTGGTGAACTCGATGGTGTACGGCTCGCCGCTGCGGAAGCGGTCGTTGAATACCGAGCTGCCGGCGACCTGACCATTGGACATGTTGATGCGCGAGTCTGCCGCGGCAGGCGAGGTCAACTTGGCTTCGGTGCGGCTGGTATTGAGCGCCTGCTCGAAGGCATCGTAACCGGTCTCGTTGGCGGCCAGGCTAAGCATGTCACCCACCTGCAGCTGCAGGCTGGTCTGGTCACCTTTGTAGCTGTAGGTGCCATCAGCGTTCTTCACATAAGGCTGGGTATCGCCTTTGGAGCCAGAGAACAGGTACTTGCCGTTCTCGTCCTTGCTGTTCATCAGCGAGAACAGTTGCTCTTCCAGCGAGCCGAGTTCATCAGCGTTGGCCTTGCGATCGGAGTCGGTAAAACCGGCGTTGCCCGAGCTGATGGCCAGTTCGTTGACCCGCTGCAGAATATTGCCAATGGCGTTCAACGTGCTCTCGCTGGTACCGAGCGCATTGCGCACGTTGGTGATGTTACCGCTGTACTGCTTGAGCATGTTCTGTTGCTGCTCAAGCTGCAACAGACGCGCGGCGCCTACCGGATCGTCGGCCGCGGTACGGATGCGCAGGTTGTCGCTGGCTTCCTGCTGGCTCTTCACCGTGTTGGCAAGGTTGCGCTGATAGTTGGCGCTGGTGGTGTTGTAGAACTGCGAAGTGGAAATGCGCACGGTCTACGGCTCCTTAAAGGCTGTTGATCAAGGTGGCGAAGGTTTCCTGGGCCGCCTTGATGATCTGCGACGACGCGGTGTAGTACTGCTGGAACTTGATCAGGTTGCCGGTCTCTTCATCGACCGAGACCCCCGACAAGGAATTGCGGCTGTCCAACGCAGAGTTCTGCAATGCACCGGTGGCGTCGCTGTCCATCTTCGCCTGGCCGGCCTTGCCGCCTACGTTGGAGACCAGCTTGGCATAGGCGTCGCTGATGCTGATGCCCTTGCCGTTGGCGCCCACATCTACGGTCGACTTGGTTTGCAGGTCGAGCACAGACTGAGCATTGCGATTATCCGCCGAACCCGAACCGGTCAGCGCCACGCTGTAGCTGTCGCCGTTTTTTGGCGCGCCATTGACGTTCATCTCGAAGGTAAAATTGCCACCTAGAGCATTGCCATTGGCATCGGTCAAAGGCACCGACAATTGCAGCTTGTTGTCCTGGCCGGGGATGATCGTGCCGGTGCCGATCGAGTCACCCTTGGCGTTGTACAGGGTGTAGCTCTGCGGCGAAGCGCCGTCATCGCCGAACACCAGCTTGACCGGGGTGGAATACTTGAGGCCGGTCTGCAGCTTGTTCAGCTCGGTTGCGTCGTAGATGTCCAACTTGGTGGTAAGGGTTGGCTGAGTGATCACGCCAGTGCCCTTGTTGCCCGAACCGCTGGTAGCGGTCAGCGGCGAGGCCATGGCCAGGCGCTTGGGGTCGGTCAGCACCGACTCGATGGTGGCGGCAGCATTTCGCGTAGGAGTGATCTTGAAGCTGTCACCGGCAGCATAGGTGCCGCCATTGCCCGACAGGCTGAAACCATCGAACACCGGCGCCGGGTCGTCGTCGAGGTTGTGCGTGCCCATGTCGGTGCCTTCCGGCAACTTGCGCACGGTGTATTCTTTCAGGTTGGCCGGGTTGTTGAAGGTTACCTGGTAGTCGCTGGTGCCAAGCTTGCCGCTGTCGGCAATGGTCACGTTGATATTGCCGGTGCCGGCATTGCCCTGCTTGGCGATGCTGCGCTCGCTGATGGCCTTGGCGCTGTTGATGTCGCCGAACAGGCTGGCGCCGAAGTTACCTTCCTTGTCGATGCCTTGGGCCAATTGGCTGTTGATTGCATCAGCCACCACCAGTGCCACGCGACCGAGCTCGTTGAGCGCCGGGTCGAGGGTTTCCTTGCGGTAGCGGATCAGGCCGCCAAGCTCACCACCGCTGGTGCTGTTGGTGATGTCCATCTTGGTCGAGCCGCGATTGAGGATCAGGCTCATGCGGGTCGGGTCGGTGGCGCTCGGCTCGACGCCAAGGGTCTGGGTGGTGTTGCCCAATACCAGCGCCTGGCCGTTCTTCAGGTAGATGTCGTAGTTGCCGTTTTTTTGCTCGACCACATCGGCGCCGATCAGTGACGTCAGCTGGCGGACTGCACCGTCACGCTGGTCGAGCAGATCGTTGGGCTGGCCGGTGACTACGCTGACCTTGGATATCTGCTCGTTGAGATCGGCAATGGTCTTGGTCAGGTTGTTGACCTGAGTGGCCAGCGAAGCCATGTTGCTGTTGGTGTTGCTGTTCTGCTGATTGAGCTGGGCAGACAACGTATTGAAACGCTTGGCCAAGGTCTGCGCGCTGGTCAGCAGCAACTGGCGCGAGGCGTCTTCGGTCGGCTTGGCCGAGGCATCCTGCATGGCGCTGAAAAAGCTCTGCAGCGCTGCAGTGATACCGGTATCGGCACTGGACAGGGCGTTGTCCAGCGGAGTGATCTGGCTGAGGTAGGTGTTGGCATCGCTGGACAGCGAGGTGGTGGTGCGCAACTGGTTCTCGAGAAACGCGTTGTACACCCGTCGCACGTCGGCCAGGGTGGTACCGGTACCGATGAAGACCTGGCCAGTCTGCTGGCCGCCGCTGGTCTTCTGCACGTTTTGCTGACGCGAGTAGCTGGCGACATCGGCATTGGCGATGTTGTTACCCAGGGTGTACAACCCCGACTGTGCGGCTCCAAGCCCAGACATGCCAATATTGAGCAAACTCGCCATGGTTCTCTACCCTTAACGTTGCGTGGTGGTACCGAGCATTGCGTAGCTCTCGTACGACTTCATCTGTTTAGCGATCTGCGAGATCTTGCTGGCGTAGTTCGGGTCGGTTGCGTACCCGGCCTTCTGCAGCTCTCGCACAAACTGTTCTGGGTTATCGGCCGACTTGACCGCATCTTGATAGCGCGCATTGTTCTGCAGCAGGCTGACCAGGTCGTGGAAACTGTCCTGGTAGGAGTCGTAGGAACGGAACGCGGCGGTTTCCTTGACGAAGGCGCCATCGCGGAACTCGCTGGTGATCGCCCGCGCCTCACCGCCCTGCCAACTGCCGGTGGCCTTGATGCCGAACAGGTTGTGGCTGCTGCTGCCATCGGTGTTGCGCATCACCGACTTGCCCCAGCCGGTTTCCAGCGCGGCCTGGGCTACCAGGTAGCGCGGGTCGATGCCGATGCGCTTGGCCGCTTGTTCAGCCATTGGGAGCATGGTCGAGACGAATTCGTCACTGTTGCCGAAGGCCCTTTTCGGCGCCAACGGTGGCTGGGCCATGGCCCGACCGAGGATGCGCGTACCGCCATCGGCGGCAGCAAACGCTTGCGCTGGCTCCCAGTCGCCCTTGACCACGCCATTGACCAGTTGCCCGTCACGCGCCGGCAGCGCGGCGCCAGCGCCGGCCAGCGCCGGGTTGCCGGCAGACGGCACGATGCCGGCCAGCAGCCGATCGGTGAGCTTGCCAGGCAGCGACAGGCGCCGCGAGTTGAGCGCGGCGACGTCATTGCGCGCGGCACTGCTGGTATCGCCGTGAACCGGCGTCGCCACCTTGGTCCCCCACAGCGCAGGGCCTGCGCCCTCGCCGCGCAGGAACGGGTTGGGCGTCGCCACCGGGTTCTTCTGCTTGGACAATTGCCGCACCAGCACATCCTGCAAGCCGATACCGCCGCCCTCGCGGGACATGCTCACGGACAGCTGCTGATCGTACATGTCGCGGTACTGCTTGACCGTTTCGGTGTTCAGCTCGTTGTCTTCAGCGAGCACGTCACTAGCCTTGCGCGAAGCCTTGAGCATCTCGCTGATGAACAGCGACTCGAACTCCTGGGCGACTTTGCGCACGTTCGCTTCGCTGTCACGATCGCCATGCTTGAGCGAGGTCAGGCGGTTGAGGTCGGTGTAGGCACCGCTGTCGGCTTGACTGGAAACCAGACTCTTGGAGTTCATCAAAGCGCCCTCAAATCACGATCAGGTCGGCTTGCAGAGCACCGGCCTGTTTCAGCGCTTCAAGGATGGCCATCAAGTCACTGGGCGCTGCCCCGACCTGGTTGACCGCTCGGACGATCTCATCCAGCGTGGTGCCCGGGCCGAACTTGAACATCGGCTTGGCTTCCTGCTCGGCGTTCACGCGCGAACGTGGCACCACGGCCGTCTGGCCATTGGAGAACGGCCCCGGCTGGCTGACGATCGGGTCTTCGGTAATGGTCACGGTGAGGCTGCCGTGGGTCACCGCAGCCGGCGAAACCTTGACGTTCTGGCCGATGACGATGGTGCCGGTACGCGAGTTGATGATGACCTTGGCCACGGCCTGGCCCGGATCGATCTCGAGGTTCTCCAGAATCGACAGGTAGTCGACACGCTGGCTTGGGTCCATCGGCGCAGTGACCCGCACCGAACCGCCATCGAGGGCCTGGGCAACACCTGGGCCGAGCAGCTCGTTGACCTTGTCGACGATGCGCTTGGCGGTGGTGAAGTCAGGGCGATTGAGGTTCAGGGTCAGGCTGTTGCCCTGGTTGAAACCACTCGGCACGGCCCGCTCGACACTGGCACCGCCAGGGATACGCCCGGCCGATGGCACGTTGACGGTAATCTTCGAGCCATCGCGACCTTCGGCGTCAAAACCGCCGACCACCAGATTGCCCTGGGCGATGGCGTAGACGTTGCCGTCGATACCCTTGAGCGGGGTCATCAGCAAGCTGCCGCCGCGCAGGCTCTTGGAGTTACCGATCGACGACACGGTGATATCGACCACCTGGCCCGGCTTGGCAAACGCTGGCAGATCCGCATGGATCGACACGGCGGCGACGTTCTTCAGCTGCACGTTGCCCGAGCCTGGCGGCACCTTGATACCGAACTGCGAGAGCATGTTGTTGAAGGTCTGCAGGGTGAACGGGGTCTGCGTGGTCTGGTCACCGGTGCCGTTCAAGCCGACCACCAGGCCATAACCAATCAGCTGGTTGGTGCGCACGCCGGAGATACTGGCGATGTCCTTGAGGCGCTCGGCGTGGGCGCTGAACGCACAGGATACAAGCACGGTTGCGGCAATCAGCTGCCTGAAATTAAGCATGGGCATCCGTACTCAGAAAGGCCAAAGCGGGCTGAGGAAGAAGCGATCCAGCCAACCGGGCTGGCTGGCATCGGCAAACGATCCGGTACCCGAATAGGTGATGCGCGCATCGGCGACGCGGGTCGACGGTACGGTGTTGTCGGTGGCGATGTCATCGGCGCGCACCAGCCCGGCAATCCGCACCAGCTCGTCGCCGGTGTTAAGGGTCATCCACTTCTCGCCGCGCACGGCGATGATGCCGTTGGGCAGGACTTCAGCCACGGTCACAGTGACCGAACCGGTCAAGGTATTGCCCTGGGCGGCCTTGCTGTCGCCCTTGGTCGCGCGGTTACCGCTGTAGCCTGCCTCAAGCGACAGGTCACCACTACCCAACGGGTTGTTGGTGTTGGGGATGGCGCCGAACAGCGAAGTCAGGCCGAGGCTGGCCTTGCTGTCTTTGCCCACCTGGGAGTTGGCACTCTTGCTCGCCGAGGTACGCTCGTTGAGGGTGATCGTGATGATGTCACCCACCCGAAACGCCTTGCGGTCGCCATACAGGTTCTGCTCGAAGCCGGCCTGGTAGATCGAGCCGTTGTTGGCCGACGCCGGCAATGGGGTGCGCGGCAACACCGGCGCGTAGTACGGGTCGTTGGGCTTGGGCGTCGGCGCGACGCAACCGGCCAACAACACCGCCCCACCCAGGGCGAATACGGACAACAAACGGCTCATGACGCTTCCCTCACGGTAGAACTGGCGCTGCAAAAGCGACCTAAGATTTACAGCTGCTGGGTGACGAACCCGAGCATCTTGTCGGCGGTCGAAATGACTTTGGAGTTCATCTCGTAGGCACGCTGGGTGGTGATCATGTTGACCAGCTCTTCCACGGTGCTGACGTTGGAGTTTTCCAAGGTCTGCTGCAGGGTGGTACCGAAGCCGTTCAGGCCAGGCGTACCGACCTGCGGTGCGCCGCTGGCAGCGGTTTCCAGAAACAGGTTGTTGCCCATTGCCTGCAGGCCTGCCGGGTTGATGAAGTCAGCCGTCTGCAGGTTGCCGATGATCTGCGCTGCCGGGTTGCCGGCGGTGGTGATCGACACGGTACCGTCCTGGCCCACGGTGAAGGTCTGGGCGTCGTTGGGGACGACGATCGCAGGCTCCAGGGCAAAGCCGTTGGCGGTCACTACCTGGCCATCGGAGTTCAGGTGGAAGGTACCGTCACGGGTGTAGGACACGGTGCCGTCAGGCTGCAAGACCTGGAAGAAGCCGCGACCATTGACCGCCAGGTCGAGCGGGTTCTCGGTGGTTTGCAGGCTGCCGGTCTGGAAGTTCTTCTGGGTGCCAACGATGCGCACACCGGTACCGACCTGCAGGCCCGAAGGCAGCTCGCTGTCTTGCGTCGACTGAGCGCCAGGCTGGCGTTTGATCTGGTACAGCAGGTCCTGGAATTCGGCGCGATCACGCTTGAAGCCGGTGGTCGAAACGTTGGCCAGGTTGTTGGAAATGACCGTCAGGTTGGTGTCCTGGGCGGACAAACCGGTCTTGGCGACCCAAAGTGCCGGAAGCATAGTGTTCTCCTCGCGCGCCTGTTTTTCGGCACCCGTTCAAAATTGATTAGCTGATTTGCAAAACCCGGGCCATGGCTTCATCGCCTTCCTTGGCCGTGTTCATCATCTTCACGTGCAGTTCGAACTGGCGCGACAAGGCCAGCACCGAGGTCATTTCCTCGACGGCATTGACGTTGCTCGACTCAAGGAAACCCGACACCACCTTGACGTTGATGTCGGCATCCGCAGGCTGGCCACTGGTGGTGTGGATCATGCCGTCGGTACCTTTGGTCAGGCCCTTGATGTCCGGGTTGACCAACTTGATCCGATCGACCTCAGCCATCACCCGCGGGTCTTCACCCATGGCGCGAATGCTGATGGTGCCGTCTTCGCCGATCTCGACCTTCTGCTCGGGCGGCACGGCAATCGGGCCGCCGTTGCCGATCACCGGCATGCCATTGCCAGCGCGCAGGACGCCGAGGGCGTCAATATTGAGGCTGCCGGTGCGTACATAGGCTTCGCTGCCATCTGGTGCCTGCACGGCGATAAAGCCATTGCCGGTCACGGCAACGTCCAGCTCGCGGCCGGTTTCTACCAGCGCACCGGCGGTGAAGTCGGTGGCCGGGCGCTCGGACAGGGCAAATGCTCGCGACGGAAAGCTGTCACCAAACACCGGCATCGAGCGCGCCTGCTCCAGGTCACGCTGGAAACCGTTGGTTGAAACGTTCGCCAGGTTGTTGGCATGGGCCTTTTGCGCCAGCGCGTTCTGGCTGGCGCCGGTCATGGCCACGTAAAGCATCTTGTCCACAGTCTTCCTCCACTGCACTGGCGATTGCTTGCCGCTCGCCGCTGCTATACAGGCGATAAAGCAAGTTCCGAACCAACTTTTACAAAGCATGAAAAAGCCCGTGTTTACGGGCTCATGGGGGATAGTGGGGAAATACTCACGCCGGATATCCGGCGCTTGCTTGCCGCCGGCGGCAACTGGCTACAACTCGCGGCAACCGGCATTGTTGAAGGGCCCGGCAAAACGCTTCCAGCCCTCCCCTGGCGACCACTGCGAACACACCAGCCGGCCATCCACCTGGCTTTCCCAGCGCCACCACGCCGCGGTGCCAGCCTGGGCCTGCAGCAGGTACAACACAGCAGCGCTGGCGATGATCAGTTTTTTCATGTCCACCTTGCCTGAAACGACGAGCCCCTTGCAGTGAAGGGGCTCGTCCAGTGTCCATCCTCAGCGCTTTTAGCCGACCATCTGGATGGTGGTCTGCATGATGGTGCTCTCGGTCGAGATGGTCTTGGCGTTCGCCTGGTAGTTGCTCTGCGCCTTGATCAGCTCGACCAACTCCTGAGTCAGGTTGACGTTGGAGGCTTCCAGCGAGTTGGACTCGACGCCGCCCAGGGTGCCGGTCTTGGGTGCGTCAACGCCCGGGATACCCGACGCGAAGGTCTCGGTCCAGCGGGTGCCGCCGATCTGCTGCAGACCCTGCTCGTTGGCAAAGCTGGCCAGCGCCACCTGGCCGATCGCCCGCGACTGCTGGTTGCTGAAGCTGGCAAACATGACGCCGGTGGAGTCGATGCTCAGGCTCGACAGAACACCGGTGGCGTAACCATCCTGCGACTGCGACATGCGCGCGGTCTCGGTGTTGTATGAGGTAGTGCTGTTCATCGACAGACGCATGCCATCCGGGTTGCCGGCCGAGCCATTGGAGCCCCAGTTGCCGGCACCGTCTTTTTCGGCCGGGATCCAGCCCTTCATGCTGAAGACATTGTTGGTCACACTCCATTCGGCGCCGGTCGGCAGGCCAGTCTGGTCGGCCGTCATCGAGGCAACGCTGCCGTCTTCGTTGAAGCTGACGGTACCCACCAACGGTGCGGTGCTGGTCGGATCCATCGGGTTACGGCCGTCGACCAGGGTATACATGGTCCACTCGTTCTTGCCGGTCTTGCGATAGAACTGCTCCATGGTGTGCTCGTTACCCTGGCTGTCAAAAACCTTGGTCGGGAACGACTTGGTGTATGAGGTTTCGTCAGCCGGGTCGAAGACGATATCACCCGCGCCAGGCGGGGTAGCCGGCAGCGGAATGGAGGTTGCCGAGGAGTTCAGGTTGATGCCCTGATCGATCAACGTGGTGGCTTTTGGCGCCAGTGACGAGGTGTCGATCTTCAGGTCGGTGAGGATGCCCTTCTGGATCTTGCCGTTGGAATCAGCGGCGTAGCCCTGCAGACGCAGGCCGTCGGAGGTCACCACAAAGTTGTCTTTGTTGTTCTGGAATGCACCGGCACGGGTATAGACCTGGGTGCCGTTGTCGGACAACACGAAGAAGCCGCGACCCTGGATACCCATGTCCAGCACGTTGCCGGTGTTGTTCACGTCACCCTGGCTGAACTGCTGGGAAACCGCGGCCAGGCGCACACCATTGCCGATCTGGTTCTTGCCCACGCCCAGACGGTTGGCGCCGGCATAGACGTCGGCGAACTCGGTGCGCGAGGACTTGAAGCCATTGGTATTGACGTTGGCAATGTTGTTGCCGGTGACGTCCAGTTGCTTGTTGGCTGCGTACAGACCGCTAAGGCCGATATTGAAAGACATGCTGTTGCTCCTTGTGCCGTTCTGGCCTTAGATACCGATGGTTTGTACGTCGGAAAGAGAGACCTTGCCGACGCCGGCGAGGTTGAGGACCATTTCGCCATTGGCGCTGAAACTGACGCTGGTGACCTTGGCCGGCAGCAGGGTATTCATCTGCACCGACTTGCCGTCCACCATGGTGCTGGCGGTAAAGGTGTAGGTACCCGGATCGACCTTGACGCCCTTCTCGTTGGTGCCGTCCCAGATGAAGTCGGCGTAACCGGCTTTCTGTTCGCCCAGCTCAATGGTCTTGACGGTATTGCCGTCCTTGTCCTTGACCGTGATCTTGGCTTCGCTGATGCCTTCCGGCACCACAAACTGCCCATTGAAGCTTGCACTGGTGTCAACTACCGCCTTGTCGTTCTGCACGATCACCGAACGACCGACCAGCGACGACGCCTGCAGCGCCTGGGACGAACCCAGCGAACTGGTGATTGCATTGACCGACTCGTTCAGCGAGGTGATGCCTTCAAGGCTGCTGAACTGCGCCAACTGCGCTACGAACTCGCCATTGCCCTGCGGTTCAAGCGGGTTCTGGTGCTGCATCTGGGAAACCAGCAACTGCAGAAACGCATCCTTGCCCAGCGAATCAGTGCCGGTCTTGGAAGCCGTATCGGTGGTCACCTTCTTGGTCCCGGTGCTGACACCCGACGCTGCGATCACTTCATTGAGGTTGGTACTGTTGATAGCCATGGTCCGGATTCCTTATCACTGACCCAGGGTCAGTACCTTCTGCATCATGGTCTTGGCAGTGTTCATCAGCTCGGCATTGGTCTGGAACGAACGGTTCGCCGAGATCATGTCAGCCATCTCTTCGACCACGTTGACGTTCGGGTAGTAGACGTAACCGTCCTTGTTGGCCGCCGGGTGATTAGGCTGGTAGCGGGCTTCCAGATTGCTCTGGTCTTCGATGATGCCCGTTACCTGCACGCCCTGCCCCGCTTCACCCTGGTCTTCGAACAACGACTGCCCCATGCCGGCCTGGGCCTGCTGGAAGGTGGTGGCGAACACGGGGTGACGTGCGCGGTAGGTCTGGTCGATGCTCGACGAGACCGTCTCGGCGTTGGCAATGTTCGAAGCGACGGTGTTGAGGCGGGTATTCTGCGCGCTCATGCCGCTACCGGCGATATTGAAAACGTTGGAAAGGGACATGGTTACTCTCCGCGCAGGGCCGATACCAGCCCTTTGAATTTACTGTTGAGCAAAGTGAAGCTGGCCTGGAAACCGATCGCGTTTTCGGTGTAGTTGGCCTGCTCGACCTGAGCGTCGACGGTGTTCTGGTCGACCGACGGCTGCGTCGGTGTACGGTACTTCAGGGTGTCGTCACCCATGGCCAGGCCCTGCGCTTCGATATGGCGAGTGTTGGTGCGGTCGAGCGCGATGCGGCCGTTTTGCTGCTTGTCGCTCTCGGCAGCCAGCACCGACGAGAAGTCCATGTCACGCGCTTTGTAGTTGGGCGTGTCGGCGTTGGTGATGTTGTTGGCCAGGACCTCTGCGCGCTGGGCGCGAAAGCCCAGGGCTTTTTCATGGATGCCAAGCGCTTTGTCGAAACTGATGCTCATGGATGCAAACCTTCGCCGATGGGGCCGGAGTGTCGTTGGCGAAGTTGTAGCAAGGCCTGTGCCAACCAGCTGGAAGGCACGGGATCAGGGCGGTCAGCCTTGCTTGCGAGCATAGGAATGCCAGAAAAGCGGCAAAGTGCTTCCGCTTGATGGTAGGCGGGCGGCAATAGTTGGGCGGCAAAAGCGGCAAATCAAAAAATTGACGCCAACGAAAATGTCAATTGGCCACTATTTGGGATAGAATTCGCGCCGCGCAGACATGCGGCCCCGCTGGCCGTAGTCGCCTGACTTACTGCCTAGAGCCATGCATGGATGCGCGCCGTTTGCTCCCCCGTTTTTCAAGGACAGAACCGTGGCTCCCGTTATCTTCCGCAAGACCCTGCTGGCCCTGGCCATCACCGCCAGCGCCCTCCCCGCCTTTGCCGTACCGCTCGCCAACCAAGTGGTCAACCTGACCAACGCCGGCTTCAAGAGCGAGCACCAGACTCACTACGGCAATCTCGAATTCACTGGCAGCTACACCGGCGGCAGCGATGAAGACGCCATTGAACTGAACGGCTCGACGATCACCGGCGACCTGATCCTCAACAGCACCATCGACAGCAGCGGCGACTTTGCCGGCGGCGTGGACATGGACAGCTGGGAAGATGGCCTGAGCTGGGCACGCAACGACATCGCCGGCGACGTCATCAACAAAGGCAGCATCAGCGCCACCGGCGGCGGCGCCAACGCGCTGATGATCGATCCAGCGCGGATCGGCGGCAACCTGATCAACCAGGGTTTGCTGTCGGCCATCGGCGAGCCACTGACCGACGACGGCGGCACCGATGTCGCTCGCGCACTGGACTTCTCCGGCACCTCGCTGATCGAAGGCGACCTGATCAACGCCGACAGCGGCCGTATCGTGGCCAGCGGCGAAAGCGCCCGCGGGATCAACCTCGAAGGCGGCACCATCAATGGCAAGGTGATCAACTACGGCAGCATCGTCGTCAGCGGCGAAGGCGCCACTGCCATCGACGCCACCACCAGCAACCGCGGCGACATGGTCGACCTGGCCGGCATCGAAAACCACGGCACCATCATCGCCACCGGCAACGACGCCAACGGCATCATGCTCGACGGCGCCAGCCTGAGCACCGCCGATGGCGTACACCTGCTCAACACCGGCACCATCATTGCCGAAGACGCGGCAATCACCATCGGCAACGTCGACTTCGACGGCCCGGGCCTGCAACCTCAGTACCAGTTGCACGGTGATCTGAACATCTTCAACAGCGGCACCATCATCTCTCAGGATGAAGCGATCGATGCCTCCGAAGCCAACCGCCCGGTCGAGTTGATCCTGCGCAAAGGCAGCGTGATCGTCGGCAACCTGATCGACCTGTCGAACATCGAAGTCGAGGCCGACACCTCCTTCACTGGCACCGACAGTTCCGCTGACGGCTCCAACATTCGCCTCAAGGACAACGGCTGGATCGACGTCGGTTCGGTTTCGGGCGGCAACTCGGCGACCCTGGCGCTGCAGTCGGCGCACACCACCATCGACGGCAACCTGTATGTTGCTGGCAACTCGGCACTGGGCCTGACCCTGGGCGCCGACACCAACCCTGCTCGCGCCGTCGTCAGCGTCAGCGGCACCGCTGAATTCGGCGAAGGTGCGCAACTGAAACTGACTGCACGCGGTAATGACTTCAGCGCCAACGGCAGCCGTTTCAAGCTGATAGAGGCCGGCGAGCTGCAAGGTGCTCCGCTGGTCACCAGCACCTCGGCACTGCTCGATGTCGACACCAGCGCTGTCGAAGGCAACACGGTCGTGGCGGTGGTCACCACCAAGGATCAGCAAGGCATCGACCACGTACTGGATCTGAATGGCGGCACCATCAACCACAAACGCGCGCTCGGCGCCCTGGCCAAGGACGGCGTCCTCGCCAAGCTTGCCGCCAATGACCCCCTGCTGCGTGCTGCGGTCAACGCCGACAGCAAGCAGCTGGCCAAGATTGCCGAGCAGCTGACCCCGGAAACCAACGGCGGAGCTACCCAGGCAGCGACCACCAGCCAAAGCCTGGTCAACGGCGTGACCACCAGCCGCACCAGCGGCCTGCGCGGCGCTTCGTCGGGCGACGCGCTCCAGCAGACCGGCGTGTGGATTCAGTCGCTGTACAGCGATGCGACCCAAGGCCAACGCGACGGCATTGCCGGCTACAACGCCTACAGCCGCGGCATCGCGGTAGGTGCTGATGGCAAGCTCAACGACCAGCTGACCCTGGGCCTGGCGTACAGCTTCATCAATACCGACGTCAACGGCAAAAGCGGCAACCAGACCGAAGTCGACAGCCACGCATTCACCCTGTACGGCGGCTTTGAGCAGGGTAACTACTTCGTTGACGCCAGCCTGACTTACGGCTTCAACGACAACGAAGGCAAGCGCGACATCGCCGGCACCCGCGCCAAGGCTGACTACGACAGCGACCTGCTGGGCCTGAATCTGGTTGGAGGTTATACCTACCGGATCAACCCACAGTTGCTGATCGAGCCGCGCCTGGCGGCGCGTTACAGCCGAGTGGAAATCGATGGTTATCGTGAGAAAGGTTCTTCTGCTGCGCTGAAGATCGAAGATCAGCGTTATGAAGCGATCGAGCTGGGGGCTGGGGTTCGGGTTGCCGGAAGCGTTGGCCTGGGCGCCGGGACGCTGGAACCGCAGTTCAAGTTGATGGGCTATCACGACTTCGCGGCCGACCAGGCCAGCAGTACGTCTACCTTCCTGCTGGGCAATACGCCGTTTGTGACGCACGGAGCTGATGCGGTACGCAACAGTTACGAAGCGGGCGTGGGGGCTGATTACAAGTTGGGCGCTGTGACGGTGGGTCTGAATTATGACTACATCGGCAAGTCCGGATTTGATGCCGATGTGTTCTCGGCCAAGGTACGGTATGACTTCTGAGTTGACCTTGTGAGGGGTTGATTGGTTGTTGTTCTGGAAGAGGCTGGCGTCGATTGACGCTGGCCTTTTTTTGTTCATGGCCTTGGGATTGTCGGGGCCGCTGCGCGATGGACCTGCGCCCTTAACGACAACTGGGTATTCCAGCATCGTAGATCGCTTCCGCGCTTTCTTTTCGCTCCGAGTAGCGATCCACCAGGTAGCTCTCACGACCGCGAACCAGCAGAGTGAATTTCACCAGTTCCTCCATCACATCGACTACCCGGTCGTAGTGCGGTGAAGGCTTCATTCGATCTGCCTCGTCGAACTGCAGATACGCCTTGGGCACAGACGACTGATTCGGGATGATCAGCATGCGCATCCACCGACCCAGAACCCGCATCTGGCTCACTGCGTTGAAGGACTGCGAGCCGCCGCACACCTGCATCACCGCGAGAGTTTTACCCTGCGTGGGGCATACGGCACCCATGGTCAGAGGAATCCAGTCAATCTGCGCTTTGAACACCGCAGACATCGCTCCGTGTCGTTCCGGGGAGCACCACACCTGACCGTCTGACCACAGCACCAGATCGCGCAGCTCCTGCACCTTGGGGTGATCGACTGGCGCGTCATCCGGCAACGGCAGTCCGGACGGATCGAAGATCAGCCTCTCATAGCTTCATAACAATCCACAAGATTGCGGGCAAGCATGGCAAAGCAGAGCTAAAGCGCCTCTAAATAGCCGCCTCCGATATCATACATTTGTACAAATCCATGAGCGCAAACCTGAACATTTAACGATTTCCAGTACCGCAAAGGCGTTTTAGTCTCCTGCTCAAGCGTTGAACAATAATAAAAGGAGACACCCAATGCCCATTCAGTCAGAGCATGATCCGCGCCTAAAACGATCACTGAAAACACGCCATATCAGCATGCTTGCCCTTGGCGGCGTCATCGGTGCAGGTCTGTTCGTCGGTTCCAGCGCAGTCATCGCCTCAACCGGCCCGGGTGCGTTCCTCACCTATGCCATCACCGGCATCATCGTCGCTCTAGTGATGCGAATGCTCGGTGAGATGGCAGCGGCACATCCCACCAAAGGTTCTTTTGTTGACTACGCCCGAATGGCGTTTGGCCGGCCGGCTGGGTACATGACCGGTTGGCTGTACTGGTATTTCTGGGTCATTGTCGTCGGCTTTGAAGCCGTAGTTGGCGGCCAGATCATCAATGGCTGGTTCCCGGATATTCCGGTATGGGTCATTGCTCTGGGTCTCATGATCAGCATGACCTTGCTGAACATGATGTCGGTGCACTCCTTTGGTGAGGCCGAATATTGGTTTGCCGGGGTTAAAGTGGCCGCTATCGTCGTATTCCTGCTCGTGACGGGCGCGTACGTGTTCCATCTCTGGCCGAATTCGACTGCCACGTTTGACAACCTGACGCAGCACGGCGGCTTCTTGCCCCACGGTGTTGGTGCGCTGTTCACGGGCGTCGTTGTGGTTATTTTCTCGATGACAGGTGTCGAGGTCGCGACACTCGCCGCGGCAGAGTCGGAAGACCCTACTCGCAACATCCGCAAGGCCGTGAACACTGTCATGCTGCGCATCCTGGCGTTCTTTGTGCTGGCCACGTTCTTCATCGTTGTCGCTCAGCCATGGACCAGCCTGACCCCAGGTAAATCGCCCTTCGTGACCACGCTGGAACACATTGGCATTCCTGGCGCTGGCGAGATGCTCACTGCGGTCATTCTGGTCGCCGTGCTGTCAGTGCTCAACGCCGGCCTCTATACCTCTTCGCGCTTACTGTTCGTCCTGGCGTCCAATGACGAGGCTCCTCGCTGGATTGCTGGCGTGAACAGAAAAGGTGTGCCGGTTCGTGGCGTGCTTGCCTCCACCTTGGTGGGCTATGGCTGCGTGGTCATTGCAGCACTGTGGCCGGATACGGTGTTCCAGTTCCTGATCAACTCCTCGGGCACGGTGTTCTTGTTTGTCTACCTGATGATCTGCTTGTCACAGCTCAAGCTCCGCCGCAAGTGGGTAAAAGAGGGCAGCCTGAAGTTCGCCATGTGGGCCCACCCATGGCTGCCGCTGCTGGTCACCGCTTCGATCATCGCAGTCCTGGTCAGCATGGCATTCGATCCCTCCATGCAGATGAGCCTGCTGCAGTGCGTGATAGCCATCTTCGCCATTGCTGCTTCGTACCTGGCACTGAGCCTTTCTCGCAAGCGTCAGCGCGCCATCAAAGGCCAGCCCGTCACCACTGCTTAGTCAACAACGCCGTATCAGTACAACCCGGATCCCGGGCCCTCAATGGGAAGCCAACAGCATGTCAGCGAAATACGAATTGTCCCAGTTGCCGAACAAACCGCTGTGGTTCGCGCCAAGCCCGTCGCGTGAGCGACTGGATGGTGCGGCCCAAGCCGACGTCGTTATCGTCGGAGCCGGTTACACAGGGCTGTGGACGGCCTACTACCTGCTCAAGAGTGATCCTTCTCTGCGCGTAGTCCTGCTGGAGAAAAACGAAGTCGGTTTTGGTGCCTCCGGGCGCAATGGCGGTTGGGCATCGGCAATTTTCCCGATCTCGCTGCACCGGGTAGAGCAGCTGTATTCGCACAATGCGGCTCTGCATCTGCAGGCTGCAATGAACGAAACAGTCGACGAGATTGGCCAGGTACTCGCGCTGGAAGGGGTGGATGCTGACTACGCCAAGCAAGGCTTCTTGTCGCTGGCACGTAGCAAACCACAGATGGAGCGAGCCCGAGCAGCTGTCGAGTCTTCGGCACGCTTTGGGCTCCCCGATCAGTGGCGCGTGCTTGAGGCTGCTGAAGCCCAGACACGCATTGGTGCTCAAGAAACGCTCGGTGGCCTTTATACCGAGCACTGCGCGCTGATCCACCCGGGCAAGCTGGTCCGTGGTTTGGCGAAGCTGGTTGAAGGCCTGGGTGCGAAAATTTATGAGCAGTCGGCAGTCACTCAGATGGCGCCGGGGGTGGTGCACACCGCCCATGGCTCGGTGCGCGCTGAAATGACTGTGCGTGCCACTGAGGCATTCACTTCGCAGCAGCCCGGACACTCGCGTTTTGTCATTCCGCTGTACTCGTTGGTCCTGGCCACCGAGCCACTACCTGGCGATTTGCTGGCCAAGCTCAAACTCGATCACCGCATGGCCTTCAACGACATGCGCCACCTGCGCGTTTACGGTCAGGTGACGGCGGAAGGCCGATTGGTCTTCGGTGGTCGCGGGGCACCCTATAACTGGGGCTCGCGCATGTCTGCCGAGGACGACTTGGTGGACAACATCCACGGCAAGATCTACGACACCCTGCTCGAGTTCTTCCCGGCGCTGCGAGATGCACGCATCACTCACCGTTGGGGCGGCGCGCTAGGCGTCTCGCGCGACTGGTGCCCGACTGTGAGCATCGATCGCGATAAGCGCATGGCCTGGGCGGGTAACTATGTCGGTGACGGCGTAGCCACCAGCAACCTGGCCGGGCGTCTGCTGCGCAACTTCATTTTGGAACGCGACGAGGAAATCAACAGGTTGCCTCTGGTCAACCACCGCTCGCCATCCTGGGAGCGCGAACCCTTGCGTTGGTTCGGTATCAACAGCGGCCTCGCAGCAGCCTCGCTGAGTGATATCGAAGAACGCTGCACCCACAAACCTTCGCGTACCGCGATGCTGCTGGAAAAGCTCACCGGCGCCCATTGATAAGGAGAAAACTATGCCTTCGTTCACCATCATCAAGCACGCCGACATCAAGGCCCTGCCTCTTAACCCCGCCGGCCAGCGTGCAGGGGCTGACAAGGGTGACCCACAGATCGCCATCCAGACCCTTGCTCCAGAAGCACTCGGTAATCTCGGTGTGTGGGAATGCCAACCCGGTGGCTGGCCAGTAATCGAGCGACCTGACACCGAGTTCACCTACATCATTTCCGGTAAAGCCCTGCTCACCGACAGCAGCACTGACGACGTCGTAGAAGTGAACGGCGGCGACCTGATCATCCTGCCGCCGGGGTGGACCGGCCGTTGGGATGTACTCGAGACCGTACGCAAGGTCTACGCAATCTACTGAAACATGAGTACGGCGAGCAAAGAATGCTCGCCACACTAGTTACCCTTTGATGTGAGAAAGACAATGACTCAAACCATCATGAACTGGATCTCCGGCGCTCAAGCCGAGGCCAGCAGCGGCCAGCAACTGCCGGTCTACAACCCAGCCACCGGCGTGGTCACTGGTCAGGTGCAACTGTCGGCGCAGAATGACGTGGATGCTGCCGTGGCATCGGCCAAGGCTGCCTTCCCGGCCTGGAGCAATCTGTCGCCGCTGCGCCGCTCGCGGGTACTGAACAAGTTCCTGGCGCTGCTGAATGAGCACAAAGATGACCTAGCGCGCATGATCACCGCCGAACACGGCAAGGTCTTCACCGACGCCCAGGGCGAGGTGATGCGTGGCATCGAGATCGTCGAATTCGCCTGCGGCGCGCCGCAGCTGCTGAAAACCGATTTCACCGATCAAGTCAGCACCAACATCGACAACTGGACCCTGCGCCAGCCATTGGGTGTAGTCACTGGCATCACTCCGTTCAACTTCCCGGTCATGGTGCCAATGTGGATGTTCCCGGTCGCTCTGGCCACCGGCAATACCTTCGTGCTCAAGCCAAGCCCGCTGGATCCGAGCCCGAGCCTGTTCATCGCCGAGTTGCTCAAGCAAGCCGGCCTGCCAGACGGCGTGTTCAACGTGGTGCAGGGTGACAAGGATGCGGTGAATGCACTGATCGAACACCCGGATGTACAGGCCGTATCGTTCGTAGGTTCGACCCCGATCGCCAACCACATCTATGAAACCGGCGCTCGCCATGGCAAGCGGGTCCAAGCACTGGGCGGCGCGAAAAACCATCTGGTAGTGATGCCCGATGCCGATATCGACCAGGTAGTCGATGCCCTGATCGGTGCGGCGTACGGTTCGGCTGGTGAGCGTTGCATGGCCATCAGCGTGGCGGTGTTTGTCGGTGAAGATACCGCTGAAAAAGTCATGCCCAAGCTGATCGAGCGCACCCGCGAGCTCAAAGTGCTCAGTGGTACCAACCTCGAAGCAGAAATGGGCCCGATCGTTACCCGTGCTGCGCTGGACCGCATCACCGGTTACATCGAGCAAGGTGTAAAAGAGGGCGCGACCATGCTGGTCGATGGTCGTGGTTTCAATGGCCAGACCGCAGGCGACGGCTGTGGCGATGGTTTCTGGCTGGGTGGCACACTGTTCGACAACGTCACTCCAGACATGCGGATCTACAAGGAAGAGATTTTCGGCCCGGTGCTGGCGTGCATGCGAGTGAAAGACTTCGCCGAGGCCGTCGACCTGATCAACGCCCACGAATTCGGCAACGGCGTGAGCCTTTACACCCGCGACGGTCACATTGCCCGCGAGTTCGGCCGCCGTATCCAGGTGGGCATGGTCGGTATCAACGTACCGATTCCGGTGCCAATGGCCTGGCATGGCTTTGGCGGCTGGAAGAAGAGCCTGTTCGGTGACATGCACGCTTACGGCGAGGAAGGGGTGCGCTTTTACACCAAGCAGAAGAGCATCATGCAGCGTTGGCCGCAAGCCATCGCCAAAGGCGCAGAGTTCGCGATGCCGACCAGCCATTAAGGCTATCGGCTAGCTGACGGAAAAGGCCCCGCCCACGCAGCGGGGCCTTTTACATTCCGCTGATTTCAATCGATCAGTTTTGTGTTCTTGCCCGCCTGAATGGCAATCCAGAAACGTGCGATGCCGCTGGTAGTGGTTGGCTTCAGCCCTGTGAGTTGTTCAACCAGCTTTAATCGATAGACAAGCGTTTGGCGGTGAACATCCAGGTCGAAGGCAGTTGCTTTCCAATTGCCGTCGTTTTGCAGAAAGGTAATCAATGTGGTCAGCAGTGCCGCACCCTGGGTACGATCGTGCTCAATCAATGGACCCAGATACCGACCTACCAGTGCACGTGCTTCAGGCATCGACTTGGGTGCCATGATCAACCCGGTTTCCGCCTCGCCATAAGCCAGGATTTCTTTGTCTATTTCCTGGGCTTGGATAAGCGCGAGCCGGGATTGTCGGAAGCTTTCTTGTAGGCCCGTTGCTGCTGAGATTGGCCCGCTAACGCCGATGACAGTGCCGGCACCAAGGTTGGTGCGCAATGTCTCAAATATTGATGGCTGATTTCGACTGAGCGCCATCAATAGTCCGCTTTCGACAAACAGCAATGGTGTCAGCGCGTACAGGGAAGGGCAGTGATGAATATCGTCGATTGACCATGGCCCGGCTGGCCCTGGCAGTATCGCCAAACTGACCAATGTGCCTGTGAGCCCATGACGCTCCAGCATCGGCAACGCTAAAGAGAACTCGGTTGTACCGTCGAGCAAGCTGCGCAGCAGCGACTCACCTTCTTCGCGTTGCTGGTCGCGTTGAATCATCAGACGCTCCAGTTCGACACCCAGCAAGCCAGCCAATGACCGCACCAATATGGAGTCATCGGCAGTACGCCTGGCGCTACCCGAGATAATGAGATTGGCACGGGCGCGACCACCAATCGGTATCCGTTCGATGTGATCGACATCTTCTGAAGATACGCCCTGGGCTTCGACAATCTTGAGCCCGCTGACAGCATCTTCGATGGCCAGACTCATACCCAGTGCAGTGGCGAGGATCGAGAGCCTTCCAGCCATTTCTGGTTGCTTGCGCAGTGCCTCTGCGTAAGTCTGAAACAGCCGTTCGCTGGCATTGAACCGCTCCCGCTGTGCCTGCAGAACACTTTCAATCACTTGGTGTGAAAGCTTGACGAACTCCAGTTGGAAGCTCGCGCGCAGCACTGGAAAATGCAGCCTGTCGGCTGCTTCCAGCAGTGCTTGCGTCAAGTCTGGGGCATCTTGCCTGGGAGCGATGACCAAGGCGCTAGGGGTGCTCTGTACGAGTTGCTCCAGCCATTCAACCTGCTCCTGCGAAGTCTTTGGTAGGCCAACGCCGGTGGTCATTACCAGATCACCCGGTGACACCCAGCGCCAAGGGTCGGGCAGGTCAACCGTATGTGCCCAGGTGATGGTCCGTCCAATACCCGCCATGCCAGCGGCAACCTGCAGCTTCAGTGGATCAATAGCAATTAGGTTTTGCACCGTCAGCATTGGAAGCTCTCGTGTCACGCGGATAAATCAACGCACTCTGCACAGCCAGGCAAGCATTGCCAGAATAAGCGGGATGATCTACAGCCAGCGGAGCCGAGCTCTGAATTCACAGCCAGAGCCTTGGCCATTACCTCAGTGTGCGGCACTGAGGAGGGAGAGTAAATCCAATAGTCAATGCGTTGACTTAAGCTGGCGCTTGCCTATTTTTCGACTGGCCTGGCACTGATTAGCCCGCATTACGACCGCCATCGACAGTCAGTGCGGTACCCGTAATAAAGGAAGCGTTACTGGAGGCCAGATAAATGACCGCCTGCGCTACGTCCCTGCGCGACCGTTTCCGACCTATCCGGCAAGGCCATCCCAACAGTCAGCGCAACGTGACTGGGGCCATATCACTTGGCCTGATAAATAATCCCGGGACTGCACTGGACCATCTGATAATGATCAGGCAACCCATTGAGCGCCTCCGAAGCCCCCAGGAACAAATACCCCCCAGGCTTCAACGTGGCATGGATGCGCAGCAAGATGTCGCGTTTCACCTGCGCCGAGAAATAAATCAGCACGTTCCGGCAGAACACCACATCGAACTTGCCCAGGCTCGCATAGCTGTCGAGCAGGTTGAACGAACGAAACTCGACCCGACTGCGGATCGGCGCTTTGATCGCCCAGCGCCCCGGCGCCTTCACATCGAAGTAGCGCTGCAGACGCTCCTGCGACAAGCCACGGGCGATCGACAGACTGTCGTACTCGCCGCTTTTGCAGTTGGTCAGCATGGTCCCCGACAAGTCGGTCGCGACGATCTGCGCGCCCATTTTCAATTGGCCAAGATTGCCCCGCTCGAACTCGTCGATCGACATCGACAGGGAATAAGGCTCCTGCCCCGACGAACAGGCCGCCGACCAGATGCGCAGGCGCTGCCCCGGATTGCCCTTGATGAACTCCGGGATGACCTTGTTCTTCAACACCTCGAACGGATAGGTATCGCGAAACCACAACGTCTCGTTGGTGGTCATCGCATCGACTACCTGCTCACGCAGACCGCTGCGCGGCTGGGTCTGGATACGCTGCACCAGCTCACCAAGCGACTTGATCCCCTGCTGCTCCATCATCTTGTTCAAACGGCTGGAGACCAGGTACTGCTTATTTTCGCCCAGCAGGATGCCACAGGCTTTTTCCAGGAAGACCCGGAACTGTTCGAAATCCAAATTACCCGTAGACAATGCAACCGCCTCTTTTCAATCGCTGAGGCCGGGGCGTACCCCGACCGGTTTAATGCGTAGCCTTGATCCGGTCAACGACCCGCTGAGCCAGATCGTCCGGCCGGAACTTGGCCAGGAAATCATCGGCCCCGACCTTCTTGACCATCGCCTGGTTGAACACCCCAGACAATGAAGTATGCAGGACGATGTGCAATTGTTGCATGCGCGGATCACTACGAATTGCCGCAGTCAGGGTATAGCCGTCCATTTCCGGCATCTCGATGTCGGAAATCATCATCAGGAATTCCTCTTCCGGACGCTTGCCGTCATCGACCAGCTTGCGCAGGTAATCCAGCGCCTGACGGCCATCATTCAGGGCGATCACCTCGACCCCGACCGTCTGCAGGCAACGGCTGACCTGTTTGCGCGCTACCGACGAGTCATCCACCGTCAACACGCGCAGCGACACCGCTTTGCTGTGCACATCTTGGTCGACCACGCCGACCGACACCGACTCAGACGATGGCGCAACTTCTGCCAGCACCTTCTCCACGTCGATGATCTCGACCATGCGGTTGTCGACCCGGGTCACTGCCGTCAGATAATGGTCGCGGCCAGTACCCTTGGGTGGCGGATGAATCTCCTCCCAGTTCATGTTGACGATGCGCTCGACCGAATGCACCAAAAAGCCCTGCGTCTTGGTGTTGTACTCGGTGATGATCACGAAACTGTTGCGGATGTCTTCCTGCAGGCCGGGCAAGCCGGTTGCCATCGACAGATCAAGAATAGGAATGGTCGCACCGCGAATATTGGCTACGCCGCGCACCACCGGGTGCGACTTGGGCAACACGGTCAATGCCGGGCACTGCAGCACCTCACGGACCTTGAACACGTTGATCCCGTACAACTGAGCGCCATTGAGGCGAAACAGCAAAAGTTCCAGACGATTCTGCCCAACCAGCTGCGTGCGCTGGTTGACCGAATCCATAACACCAGCCATGCCAGACTCCTTAACGTTTCTGCCTTCTTATTAAAGTCGGCACGGGCTTTGCTTTTTTGAGCGTCATGTACATGAAAACGACATTTTCCCGACGATTGACCCGCTTGCTGGCCTCTAGCCTCGCTGCGCTGTGCCTGCTGGCACCTGCCGCTCGGGCGCTGGCCGACGCGGTAACCTTGCCTGAACAGCTTATCGGTGTCACCCAAGGGTTTCTTGAATTCACCGTCGAAGATTATCTGGCCACCAGCCAGACCGCCGGGCGTTACGAAATCCAGATCAACAACCTGGACCCGCGCCTGCGCATGCCATTGTGCAGCCAGCCGCTGGATGCGTCGCTGGAAAGCCCGGCGCAGCCGCTCGGACGTGTGACGGTACGCGTGCGCTGTGACAGCGCGGCGCCGTGGACGGTGTTTGTACCGGCCCAGGTCAGGCTGTTTCGCGAAGTGGTGGTCATGGCCCGGCCGCTCAAGCGCGAAAGCGTGGTGAGCGAGGACGACGTGACTCTGCGCGAGCGCGACGTCGGCACCCTCAGCCAGGGTTTTCTCGGCAGTCTGGACCAGGCTGTGGGCATGAAACTGATGCGACCGGTGGTGCTCGACCAGGTGCTGACCCCGCAGCACCTTGAACAGGCAGAGCTGATCCGCAAGGGCGATCAAGTGGTGATCGTGGCCCGCAGCGGCACCCTCAGCGTACGCATGCCCGGCGAAGCACTGAGCAAGGGCGGCTTCAGCGAACAGATCAGAGTGCGCAACCTCAACTCCAAGCGGGTGGTCAAGGCGCGGGTGACCGGCCCCGGCCAGGTCGAAGTAGCGATGTAACAGTGCTGGCGGTAAGGAACCGCATTACCTAAACTGTGTCAGAAATCGGGTAGCGAAAGCTTGCTGACAGGCAGCTTCGTATTCGTGCCTAAAGTTTTCTTCGGGTTGGCCGAAAACAAGGCAAGCGTCTTAATACCCAGAGGTTTCTGATCATGGTCATCGACTTCAGTCGTTTGAACAATTCGCCGTCAGTCGGCGGCGTACGCGGTGGCACCGCGGCCGGCAGCACCGAAAAAAGCGGTGAAGCCAGCGAAACACCAGCGCGCTCCAGCGTCAGCGGAGAAGCGGTACATTTCAGCCAAGAGGCTCAGCAGTTGCAGAAGATCAGCGACAAGCTGCGCGACCAGCCGGTAGTCAACAGCGCCCGCGTGGCTGAGTTGAAACAAGCGATCGCCGACGGCAGCTACCAGGTCGATGCCAGCCGGGTCGCCAGTAAACTGCTTGATTTCGAAGCTCAGCGCTAAGCCTTCGGCGCGCTGACTTCAAGGACGCTACAAGCCAAAGAGCCAGCCATGCACGACACAACCCTGCTGCAACTGATCGAAGACGACATCGCGCCCACCCAGGAACTGCTCGAGCTGCTACAGAACGAGGCAGTCGCCCTGCATGGCCGTGAAATCGAGGTGCTCGAGACCATTCTCGCCCGTAAGCAGTCTTTGATCGTGCTGCTCGAGCAGCAGGGCCAGCGCCGTAATCACCTGCTCACCAGCCTCGGCCTCACGGCGGATCGCGCCGGTGTGCAGGCAGTTGCCGACCTCTCGCCCAACGGCGAGCTGATCATGCAGCAGCTCGGCGTGCTGACCCAGTTGATGGATACCTGCCAACAGGTCAACGAGACCAACGGGCGGATCATCCAGGTCCAGCAAAACGCCACATCCAATCAAATCCGCATCCTCATGGGCGGCGACTCTCCGTCGCTGTATGACAGCCGTGGCGCAACCTCGCCAATGGTCAAACCGCGGGCGCTCAGCCAAGTGTGATTTTTCTGACATTGCACGGTACTACTGGCAAAATGCCGTTAATTGCGTGTGTCGTTTTTGCCTGGAGATTTATAACCCGTGTTCAATGAATCCGATGCTCCCCAGCCGCCAAAGGTGCTCAATACCCCTTTGGAAATTGTCGCCAACTTGCGTCAACTGCTGGATAGCCACGATCCGCTGATCATCACCTTCCACGAGCGTAGCCAGCGGTTTCAGAGCTATGTAGTGGATGTTGACCGTGACAGCAACAGCGTGGCACTGGATGAAATGATCCCGCGCGACGGGGAAAAATTCATAGAGAACGGCGAACCGTTCCGCGTTGAAGGCTTCCATGACGGCGTGCGTATCGCCTGGGAATGCAACTCGCCATTGACCATCACCGAGGTCGATGGCCACCGCAGCTACCGCGGCCCCCTGCCGGAAGAAGTCGTCTACCACCAGCGCCGCAACGCGTTCCGCGCTGCGCTGAAACTATCCCAGTTGGTCGATGTGACGCTTGATGGTACCCATATCAAGGGCAATGGCGCACTGCGCGGCAAGCTGCTGGACATCTCCGCCACCGGCTGCAAGATGCGTTTTGAAGGCGACGTAGAAGAGCGTTTGCAATTGGGCCAGGTTTACGAGCGATTCAAGGCGGGCAACCCGTTGGGGCTGGTGGACGTGATGGTCGAGCTGCGTCATCTGCACTTCGAAGAACGCATCAATACCACCTTCGCTGGCGTGCGCTTCCACAACCTGAGTGGCCAGGCGCAGCGCAAGATCGAAAGTTTTGTCTACCAGCTGCAGCGTGAAGCGCGGCGGTTCGATAAAGACGATTACTGAGATTCCGGGCCCGCTATGCGGGCCCAGCCCTTACAGCTCGGAAGGCCTGCCCTCAGGACCGACCTGATCCTCCTCGGTATCCTCCGCCGCCACTGGCGTCTGCATCACATCCTGCACAGTCTGCTCATCCACCCGCGGGTCGAGCGCCGCCGACAATGGCGAGCCAGCAGCCGGCATCGCGACGTGTCCTAGCGGCGCATCCTCCACCTGGTGCAAACCGGTAACCGCCTTCGGTCGAATCCGCCACACCAGCACCAGCGCGAAGAACAGGAAGAATGCATAGAGCATCTGCGGCCCGAGCAGCTTCATCAGCACGCCTGCCGCCAACGGCCCGATACAGGCGCCCACGCCATAAGTAACCAGCAACATTGCGGTCAACGACACCCGCCGCTCGCTCTCGACATGGTCATTGGAAAAAGCCACCGCCAGCGGATACAGGCAGAACTGCAACAACGAGATGACAAAGCCGACCGCAAACAGCACCTCCAACGGCACACTGGGCAGGATAGCCAGCGGCAACGCCGCCAGCGCCAGGCCGCCCGCCGCGCTACGGATCAGCACTGCGCGATCATAACGGTCGGACAACCAGCCCAGCGGCCACTGCACCAACAACCCGGCAAAGATGCAGCAACCCATGAACAAACCGATCTGCTCTGTGCTCAGGCCTTGATTGGAGGCGTACAGCGGCGCCAAACCATAGAACGAGCCGACGATCAGCCCCGCGCCAAGCACGGTACTCAGCGACTGCGGCACACGCTTGATGAAGAACTTCGGCTCCATCGGTGCCGGATGCAACGGCGCCGGGTGAATGCGCCGGGTCATCGCCACGGGCACCAGGCACAGGGCGAAGCACATGGCGACCAGCATCAGCAGCTCAGGGCCAAGTTCAGGGTGCACAACCAGAATCAACTGACCCAGCACCAGGCCCAGATACGAAGCGATCATGTAGCCGCTGAATACGGCACCGCGCTGTTTGGCATCGGCCTGCTCATTGAGCCAGCTCTCGATGACCATGTACTGACACATCATGCCCAGACCGACGATCACCCGCAGCCCAACCCACACCGGCAACAGGTCGGTCAGGCCATGGCCCAGCACCGCCGCGCCGACGATACCGGCGCAGGTCGCGTAGGCGCGGATATGCCCAACCCGGGCAATCAGCCGGTGGCCGATCTTGCCGCCCAGCGCCAGACCAAAGTAGTTGGCCGCCATCAAGGCACCCACCCACAGGCTGTCGACGTTTTCAGCCGCCAGGCGCAGCGCCAGGTAGGTACTGAGCAGACCGGAGCCGATCAGCATCATCAGCGCAGCAAAGTACAGTGAACGAAAAGACTTCCAGATCTGGCGCATGCGTCCCTGAGGGGCTCCCGATTCAGGTGGAGGGTATGCTGGCAAGCATAAGGGCAAACAGGCCGGGTTGCAGGCCGTAGTCAGCAAAAAGGTCTAGCTTCGATGAGTGGGTCACGGCAGAGTTCCTGTACACCCTCGCACATCGTCCATCTCATTCACGCAAGGTCATGCCATTGGCTGGCAGCGGCAACGCCGTTTTGTACCGCACTTGCTTGAGGGCGAAGCTGGAGCGGATGTTGGCTACCCCCGGCAAGCGGGTCAGGTAGTCGAGAAACCGCTCCAGCGCCTGAATACTCGGCAACAACACCCTCAGCAGGTAATCCGGGTCGCCGGTCATCAGGTAACACTCCATCACCTCGGGCCGCTCGGCGATCTCTTCCTCGAAGCGATGCAGCGACTGCTCGACCTGCTTTTCCAGGCTGACATGGATGAACACATTGACGTCCAGCCCCAGCACCTCAGGCGACAGCAAGGTCACTTGCTGGCGAATCACGCCCAGCTCCTCCATCGCCTTGACCCGGTTGAAGCACGGCGTCGGTGACAGGTTGACCGAGCGGGCCAGCTCGGCGTTGGTGATGCGGGCGTTTTCCTGCAGGCTGTTGAGAATGCCGATATCGGTGCGATCGAGTTTGCGCATGAGACAAAATCACCAGTTTTTTGTGTTTATGCGGAATGTTTATCTGGGCGTGAGGGCAAAGGCAATCAACAAGAGAGAAATATTCTCCTGCGCTCCCACTACCATGTAGTCAGCACTGACCTGCTGGTCACGAGCCGGCATTCAGCGGCGACCGCTTCAAAGCTCACAAAAACAATATTCGAGCGAGCGTAAACAGCATGAACGAGTACGCCCCCCTGCGTTTGCATGTGCCCGAGCCTACCGGCCGGCCAGGCTGCCAGACTGATTTCTCCTACCTGCGTCTGAACGATGCAGGCCAGGTTCGCAAGCCCCCTATCGATGTCGAGCCTGCCGAAACCGCAGACCTGTCCAACAGCCTGGTGCGCGTGCTCGATGAGCACGGCAACGCCGTTGGCCCATGGGCTGCGGACATCGACCCGCAGATCCTGCGTCAGGGTATGCGCGCCATGCTCAAGACGCGTATCTTCGACAGCCGCATGGTGGTTGCCCAGCGCCAGAAGAAGATGTCTTTCTACATGCAAAGCCTTGGCGAAGAGGCCATTGGCAGCGCTCAGGCGTTGGCCCTGAACCGCAGCGACATGTGCTTCCCGACCTACCGCCAGCAAAGCATCCTGATGGCCCGCGACGTGTCGCTGGTCGACATGATATGCCAACTGCTGTCCAACGAGCGCGATCCGCTCAAGGGCCGTCAGTTGCCGATCATGTACTCGGTGCGCGAAGCCGGCTTCTTCACCATCAGCGGCAACCTCGCCACCCAGTTCGTCCAGGCCGTCGGCTGGGCGATGGCCTCGGCGATCAAGGGCGATACAAAGATCGCCTCGGCCTGGATCGGCGACGGCGCTACCGCCGAGTCGGACTTCCACACTGCCCTGACCTTTGCCCATGTCTACCGCGCGCCGGTGATTCTCAACGTGGTCAACAACCAGTGGGCGATCTCGACCTTCCAGGCAATCGCCGGCGGTGAGTCGACCACCTTTGCCGGCCGTGGCGTTGGCTGCGGTATCGCCTCGCTGCGCGTCGACGGCAACGACTTCGTTGCGGTGTATGCCGCCTCGCGCTGGGCCGCTGAACGCGCCCGCCGTGGCCTTGGGCCAACCCTGATCGAATGGGTCACCTACCGCGCCGGCCCGCACTCGACCTCGGACGACCCTTCCAAGTACCGCCCTGCCGATGACTGGAGCCACTTCCCGCTGGGCGACCCGATCGCCCGCCTCAAGCAGCACATGATTCACATCGGCCAGTGGTCCGAAGAAGAACATCAGGCAGTAACTGCCGAGTTCGAAGCCGAAGTGATCAAGGCACAGAAGCAAGCCGAGCAATACGGCACCATGAGCAATGGCCAGATCCCCAGTGCCGCCTCGATGTTCGAGGACGTGTACAAGGAAATGCCTGAGCACCTGCGCCGTCAGCGCCAAGAGCTGGGGGTCTGAACATGAACGATCACAACAACAGCATCGACCTGGAAACCGCCATGTCCACCACTACCATGACCATGATCCAGGCCTTGCGCTCGGCCATGGATGTGATGCTTGAGCGCGATGACAATGTGGTCATCTATGGCCAGGACGTCGGCTATTTCGGCGGTGTGTTCCGCTGCACTGAAGGTCTGCAGACCAAGTATGGCAAGTCGCGGGTATTCGATGCGCCGATTTCCGAAAGCGGCATCGTCGGTACTGCTGTCGGCATGGGTGCCTACGGCCTGCGGCCGGTGGTGGAAATCCAGTTCGCCGACTACTTCTACCCGGCCTCCGACCAGATCGTCTCGGAGATGGCCCGCCTGCGCTATCGCTCGGCCGGTGAGTTCATTTCGCCGCTGACCCTGCGCATGCCTTGCGGCGGCGGCATCTATGGCGGGCAAACCCACAGCCAGAGCCCTGAGGCGATGTTCACCCAGGTCTGCGGGCTGCGCACGGTCATGCCGTCCAACCCGTATGACGCCAAGGGCCTGTTGATTGCCTCGATCGAATGCGACGACCCGGTGATCTTCCTCGAGCCCAAGCGCCTGTACAACGGCCCGTTCGACGGCCACCACGACCGCCCGGTGACGCCATGGGCCAAGCATGCCCAGAGCGCGGTGCCGGACGGCTACTACAAAGTGCCGCTGGACAAGGCTGCGATCGTGCGGCCCGGCAACGACGTGACCGTGCTGACCTACGGCACCACCGTCTATGTCGCGCAAGTGGCTGCCGAAGAGACTGGCGTCGACGCCGAAGTCATCGACCTGCGCAGCCTGTGGCCGCTGGACCTGGACGCCATTGTCGACTCGGTGAAAAAAACCGGCCGCTGCGTGGTCGTACACGAAGCCACACGCACCTGCGGTTTTGGTGCCGAGTTGGTCGCGCTGGTGCAAGAGCATTGCTTCCATCACCTCGAAGCGCCGATCGAGCGCGTCACCGGCTGGGACACGCCCTACCCGCACGCGCAGGAATGGGCGTACTTCCCAGGCCCTTCGCGGGTTGGCGCGGCACTGAAAAAGGTCATGGAGGTCTGAATGGGCACGCACGTCATCAAGATGCCGGACATCGGCGAAGGCATCGCGCAGGTCGAGTTGGTTGAGTGGTTCGTCAAGGTCGGCGATGTAATTGCCGAAGATCAGGTAGTGGCCGATGTCATGACCGACAAGGCCACGGTGGAAATCCCCTCGCCGGTCAGCGGCACGGTAGTAGCCCTCGGCGGCCAGCCGGGTGAAGTCATGGCGGTCGGCAGCGAACTGATCCGCATCGAAGTCGAAGGCAGTGGCAACCATGTTGACGCGCCAGACAGCAAACCGGCCGCAGCAGCTGCCACCGCGCCCGCCGTCAGCACTGCCCGCACTGAATCGCCAGCGCCCGTAGTTGCACCGGCCAGTGTCGCCAGCCAGCCTGCGGCGAGCAAGCCCAGCGCTGAAATCGTGCCTCGCCAGGCCAACGAAAAACCACTGGCCTCCCCTGCCGTGCGCAAGCGCGCGCTGGATGCCGGTATCGAATTACGTTATGTGCACGGCAGTGGCCCGGCCGGGCGTATTCAGCACGAAGACCTCGACAACTTCATGAGCAAACCACAGTCCGCTGCCGGGCAAGCGCCAAGTGGTTATAGCCGGCGCACCGACAGCGAACAGGTGCCGGTGATCGGCCTGCGCCGCAAGATTGCCCAGCGCATGCAGGATGCCAAGCGCCGTGTTGCCCACTTCAGCTACGTTGAAGAAATCGACGTGACCGCGCTGGAGGCCCTGCGCCAACAGCTCAATCGCAAGTACGGCGAAAGCCGCGGCAAACTCACCCTGCTGCCGTTGCTGGTGCGGGCAATGGTCGTCGCCCTGCGCGACTTCCCGCAGATCAACGCCACCTATGATGACGAAGCCCAGGTCATCACCCGCCATGGTGCGGTGCATGTCGGCATTGCCACCCAGGGCGACAACGGCCTGATGGTCCCGGTACTGCGTCACGCCGAGGCCGGCAGCCTGTGGAGCAATGCCAGCGAGATCACCCGCCTGGCCCACGCGGCGCGCAACAACAAGGCCAGCCGCGACGAGCTGTCCGGCTCGACCATCACCCTGACCAGCCTTGGCGCCCTGGGCGGCATTGTCAGCACGCCCGTGGTCAACACCCCGGAGGTAGCGATCGTCGGCGTCAACCGCATGGTCGAACGGCCGGTGGTGGTCGACGGCCAGATCGTCGTGCGCAAGATGATGAACCTGTCCAGCTCGTTCGATCACCGCGTGGTCGATGGCATGGACGCCGCCTTGTTCATCCAGGCCGTGCGCGGCTTGCTTGAGCAACCCGCCTGCCTGTTCGTGGAGTGAGCATGACTCAGACCCTCAACACCACCCTGCTGATCATCGGTGGCGGCCCTGGCGGCTACATCGCAGCGATCCGTGCCGGCCAGCTGGGCATCCCGACCGTATTGATCGAAGGTCAGGCGCTCGGCGGCACCTGCCTGAATGTCGGCTGCATCCCGTCCAAGGCGCTGATCCATGTAGCCGAGCAGTTTCACCAGACCTACCGGCATAGCGAACACGCCGCCCTGGGCATCAGCGTGGCCACACCGCAGCTGGACATCAGCCGCAGCGTGGCCTGGAAAGACGGCATTGTCGATCGTTTGACCAGTGGTGTCGCGGCCTTGCTGAAAAAGCACGGCGTAACCGTGATCCATGGCTGGGCGAAGATCGTCGATGGCAAAAGCGTCGAGGTCGATGGGCAGTTGATCCGTTGTGATCATCTGCTGCTGGCCACCGGCTCCAGCAGCGTCGAACTGCCGATGCTGCCGCTGGGCGGCGCGGTGATCTCGTCCACTGAAGCACTCGCGCCCAAGGCACTGCCCCAGCACCTGGTGGTCGTCGGCGGCGGCTACATCGGCCTGGAGCTGGGTATCGCCTATCGCAAGCTTGGGGTACAGGTCAGCGTGGTCGAGGCGCGTGAGCGGATCTTGCCGACTTACGATGCCGAATTGACTGCACCGGTTGCCGAGTCACTGAAAAAGCTCGGCGTCGCTACATACCTGGGCCACAGCGTCGAAGGCTATGAGGGCGGTTCCTTGCAGGCGCGCACTGCCGACGGCCAACAACTGCTGCTGGAGGCCGATCAGGTGCTGGTCGCCGTCGGTCGCCGGCCACGCACGCAAGGCTTCAATCTGGAAAGCCTGGGGCTGAGTATGAACGGTGCTGCCGTGGCCATTGATGAGCGCTGCCAGACCAGCATGCGCAACGTCTGGGCCATCGGCGATGTGGCGGGTGAGCCAATGCTGGCGCACCGCGCCATGGCCCAGGGCGAAATGGTCGCCGAGCTGATCGCCGGCCACGCACGGCGCTTTGCGCCCACCGCGATTGCCGCAGTGTGCTTTACCGATCCAGAGTTGGTGGTGGTTGGGCATACGCCGGAGCAGGCCAGCCAGCAAGGTCTGGATTGCATCGTTGCGCAGTTCCCGTTCGCGGCCAATGGTCGGGCCATGACACTCGAGTCAAAGACCGGCTTCGTGCGCGTGGTAGCGCGGCGCGACAACCATCTGATCGTGGGTTGGCAGGCAGTAGGCGTGGCAGTTTCAGAACTGTCGACGGCGTTTGCTCAATCGCTTGAGATGGGCGCGCGGCTGGAGGACATAGCCGGTACCATCCATGCCCACCCGACCCTGGGTGAGGCGGTGCAGGAAGCCGCGTTGCGCGCTTTGGGGCACGCACTGCATATCTAACGGCAGGACCGGCGTGCACCGCGCTCTGCGCTGCACGCTTGGGTCTGGATCAGAGTTTGAAGCGGACCCGGATGGTGCTTTTGCCTTCCAGCCGATCAATCGAAATGGCGCTGTCGCCGTAACCCGAGTAACTCTTGACCAGGCGCATGCCCAGTCCGGTGCCACTGGGTTTGGGAAAGGTCTCCGGGAAGCCGTCACCCTGGTCGGTCACCGTGATCAAGGCATGATCCTCAGCCTTGTGCAGGCTGACCTCGATTTTTCCCTTGCCGTACTTGAGCGCATTGGTGATCAGCTCGGACACCACCATCCCCAGCGGCGCCATTCTTTCTTGCGCCAGCACAAACGACGTAGCCTCCAACGAGATCTTGCGATCACCCAACGCATTGCCCAGATCACCCAACAGCGCTCCCAGATACTCAACCACATCGAGGTCCTGGCTTTCTGTCGCCTGGTACAAGCGCTCGTGCACGCTGGCAATCGTCACCACGCGGCCAGCGGCAGTCTCCAGCTGGAGCTTGACCGCCTCGTCCGCTGTCAGGTTGGCTTGCAACATAAGCAAGGTGTTGACCAGGTGCAGGCTGTTCTTGACCCGGTGGTGAATCTCTTCAAGGAAAAGGTCACTTTCGTCGAGCTTGGAGTTCTGCGCGGCGATCAGTGAGAGCAGCTTGGCCTCATGGTGATGGCGCTCGGTAATGTCGCGGGACACCGCGATCAGCTTGCTGATCACGCCGTCCGGGCTGACGATCGGCGCCACGGTGACATCCCACCAACGGGGCTCGTTGCTGGCGGTCGGGCAGAACGCCTCGAAGCGGGCGGATTCGCCGCTGCTGACCTTCTCGATAACGCCCAGCACAAGGTCCTTGGACTCTTCTGGCCACAGCTGCGGCCAAGGCTTGCCTTTGACCTTGGCCAGATCTCCGACTTGCATCAGGCACATGCCGGCGTCATTCATGAACTCGATTTCGCCATCGGTCGACAGTACCTTCACGCAGTCCGGGCTGGCGTTGAGCATGCTCTCCGAATACGGGTCGGGCAGCGCCTCGGCGTTACCAGCCGCCAACCGCTCGACTGCCATCGATAGCACGTTGGCGATGCCTTCGAGAAAGACGATATCGCTCTCGATGAAGTCATCACCGTCGGTGCTGTCGGCTTCGAGTACGCCGAACGGCGTCATCGCACCACGAATCGGCACGTTGATGGCACGCTCGATACCGTACTTCTTCAGCAACTCCGGGGTGCGAAAACGGTGCTCCTGACCAAGATGATTGGACAGCACCGGGCGGTAGGTGGCGATGGCATAACCCGCCGGACTGGCGACGTCACCACCCAGCGTCGCGTGACCGATATCGTCTTCGTCCCAGCCAACCCCGTGCGACAGCAGCAAGTCTTCACTGTCGGGCAGCGGCGTCAGCACCTTGGCAAAGCGCGTCTGCATGCCTTCGGCAACCACCACGCAAGCCTTGGTAAGCAACAGGTCCAGGTCACTCGCCTTGAGCGAGGCGACGCCAAACTCGACCACCAACTCATGCTGGCGATGAAGCCGCGCATGGGACCTCTGCAATGCCGCACGAATGGTCTCGTCGGCAGAAGATTGCTGCATCGTGATGTCTTCCACAGAGTAGTGAATAAGCCTGCCCAGCGCAGTAATCCCGATCGTTTGGGATCAAGTTGGGCGTTGCAGCATGGAAATGGTCGGAGATTTCCGAGAATCTAGCATGAAAGTGCCAGGTCCGGCGGGAAATGTCTGGGGGAGCTGACGGTGCTGCGTGGGCGCCTGCAGCGCGCGAGATGGTGTCCCAGGGCCGGTTCGAACGGCCAACCTTCCCCTTAGGAGGGGGATGCTCTATCCAATTGAGCTACTGGGACCAAGGCCACCGGCGAGCGCCGATGAGCGTGACGGCGAGCATGTTAACCAGCGCCAGACCGTTTGTCATGCCCGATTCGGGCTTTTGCCACGTAAGACTTGTCATAGCGGTCAGGCTTGAAGCAAACCTTCGGCCTGCAGCAAGGCAAACAGACTGGTGACCGATTGCTCCAGCGTCTGCGAGTTGTCCAGCACATGCACGTTGTCGGCGGCGGTCACCTGGAGTTCGGCGCTGCGCTGCAAACGCTGCTCGATGGCTTGCGGGGTCTCTCGGCCGCGCGCCAGCAAACGCTGACGCAGGACGGTCGGGTTTACCTCGAGGCGGATTGCCAGCAGGTCCGGGTAACGTCGCCGCGCTTCGGCCAAGTAAGCCCGCGATCCGTTTACCAAAACGTGCTTGCCAGCCTGCAGCCACTGATCAATCTGCGCCGGAATGCCATATGCCAAAGCATTTGCCTGCCAATACATGGCAAAATGCCCACCTGCGCGCATCTGCTCGAATTGCTCAGGGCTGACACCCTGCGCGGCCTCGCCCAGTGCTTCGGGCGAGCGGGTAATGACGCGGCGAGCAACCATGATGCCGTGCTCGGTCAATTTCGCCCAAGACGCGTCGATCAGGGAATCTTTTCCTGATCCAGAGGGTCCAACGAGGAATATCAACCTACCTACTGTCGATGGACTGCCGCTTGCGTCATATTGCATAGCCACTATGCTCACTGTTAGGGACCGAGCGCATTCTAGGTGTTTTCCCTGCCCTTTTCCGACTGTTACCAGATTTTGACGGCAGAGGTCTGACATTCAGTAGATCCGAAAAACGCTAAACTTTTCAAACCAGTGCTCATTTCTGATAATTGGTACTGGCAAAAAGCCTTTATGCGGATCACTATTTGTCACAGAATTGACGCCAAGGAAACGGCAGATTTTTAGGCATGATGAACGCCAAAAATACACGACGGTTGAACATTTTGCCGTCGCGACGGTCAGATTTCCACCGCGCGGCATTTGACAACCGCTTCCCCTGAACCAGTAAACCGGTCAATTTATATGCGCCCATTGAAACAGGCTATTTATTCAAGCCGCACCGCTGACAAGTTTGTCGTTCGTCTGCCAGACGGGATGCGTGAGCGCATTGCCGAGGTAGCCCGCAACCATCACCGCAGCATGAACTCCGAGATCATTGCCCGCCTGGAACAGAGCCTTATCCAGGAAGGTGCACTGGGCGACGAGCTGAGCATGCGCCTGGACAGCCCTGAGCTAAGCCTGCACGAGCGCGAGCTGCTGCAACGCTTCCGCCAGCTCTCCCACCGCCAACAAAACGCTCTGGTAGCCTTGATTGCCCACGATGTGGAAATGGCCGCCGACGCGTCCTGATCAAACCGCCAGAAACAACAAAGCCAGCGCAAGCTGGCTTTGTTGTTTCTGGCTGCCGGCGCTCTTCAATCAAGCGCCGGCAGTGGTTTACATCAGGAATATCGTGGCCAGGCCAAGGAAGATGAAGAAGCCGCCACTGTCTGTCACTGCCGTGATCATCACACTGGCACCCATCGCCGGGTCACGCCCGAGGCGGACCAGGGTCATCGGGATCAAAACCCCCATCAGCGCCGCCAACAGCAGGTTCAGAGTCATTGCTCCGGTCATTACCAGGCCCAGCGACCAGCTGCCGTAGAGCAGATACGCCACTACCCCGATTACACCACCCCAGACCAGGCCGTTGATCAATGACACCGCCAGCTCCTTGCGCATCAATCGCGAGGTGTTGCCCGGGCTGACCTGGTCCAGCGCCATGGCGCGGACGATCATGGTGATGGTCTGGTTGCCCGAGTTGCCGCCGATACCAGCAACGATCGGCATCAATGCCGCCAATGCCACCAGCTTCTCGATCGAGCCTTCGAACAGGCCAATCACGCGAGAGGCGAGGAACGCGGTAATCAGGTTGATCGCCAGCCACGCCCAACGGTTGCGTAGCGAGCGCCAGACCGAGGCGAAAATGTCTTCTTCTTCGCGCAGACCGGCCATGTTGAGGACTTCGCTTTCGCTTTCCTCACGGATCAGGTCGACCATCTCGTCGATGGTCAGACGGCCGATCAGGCGATCGCTCTTGTCGACTACAGGGGCAGATACCAGGTCGTAACGTTCGAACGCCTGCGCGGCGTCGTAGGCGTCGTCGTCAGGGTGGAAACTGACCGGGTCGGTAGCCATGACCTCAGCCACCTGCTTGTCCGGATCATTGACCAGCAGGCGTTTGATCGGCAACACGCCCTTGAGCATGCCATCGGAGTCGACCACAAACAGCTTGTCGGTGTGGCCTGGCAACTCCTTGAGCCGGCGCAGGTAACGCAGTACCACTTCCAGGCTGACGTCTTCGCGGATGGTGACCATCTCGAAGTCCATCAGTGCACCGACCTGATCCTCGTCATAGCTCAGCGCCGAGCGGACCCGCTCGCGTTGCTGGGCGTCGAGGGTCTCCATCAGCTCGTGGACAACGTCACGCGGCAGCTCGGGAGCCAGGTCAGCGAGTTCGTCGGCGTCCATTTCCTTGGCAGCGGCCAGCAGCTCGTGATCGTCCATGTCGGCGATCAGGGTCTGGCGGACGGCGTCGGATACTTCCAGGAGGATGTCGCCGTCACGATCAGAGCGCACCAACTGCCAGACCGTCAGGCGGTCATCGAGCGGCAGTGCTTCGAGAATGTAGGCGATGTCGGCAGGGTGCAGGTCATCGAGCTTGCGTTGCAGCTCGACCAGGTTCTGGCGGTGGACGAGGCTCTCCACCAGGCTATTGTGCTGCCCCTCCTGACGGTGGGTCAGGTCTTCAACAACACGCTGACGCTGCAGCAGGTCAATCACCTGGGCCAGGCGATCCTGCAGGCTGTCTTGGCTTTTCTTTACTTCGACTTCGGTCATAGGCGAACTCCACTCCCAGCAGCGGAGCACGCCGGGGAGATCAATCGATCAGATCTATTTTGGCAAATCGGATTAAGGGGTAACTACTGGGTAAGTCCATGGTGGTATTCCACAAGCCCCGGCGGGGCTGACGGGCGCAATCATACACTGCAAGAGCTGTCGGATTGCTTAAATTTTTGGTCAGAACAATCGTTTACGCGATTATCTTGTGACAACGCGCAAAGCCATCAGTGCGACGGTGGGCGCCAGACAAAAAGCACATAGGCGCAGGACCTGTCGCATGGCCGCCCTACTCACACAGTCTAGTCCGGCTTACTGACAATTCGGTGAATTGCAGACAACAAAAAGCCCGCTATAAAAGCGGGCTTCTTGATGAAGATGGTGGACTCAGCAGGATTCGAACCTGCGACCGCTCGGTTCGTAGCCGAGTACTCTATCCAGCTGAGCTATGAGTCCAAGTTGGTAGTTTTAGACCAGGTTACCACTGGTTGAAACAAGGTGCCTGTACAAGCACAACCACCGTGCTATATGGTGGACTCAGCAGGATTCGAACCTGCGACCGCTCGGTTCGTAGCCGAGTACTCTATCCAGCTGAGCTATGAGTCCAAGTTGGTAGTTTTAGACCAGATTACCACTGGTTAAACAATCCGGCTCTGCGAGCAAAACCTTCATGTTGTATGGTGGACTCAGCAGGATTCGAACCTGCGACCGCTCGGTTCGTAGCCGAGTACTCTATCCAGCTGAGCTATGAGTCCATGTCTTGCCGCGCATTATAGATCGCTTTACCGATTTGCCAAGTACTTTTTCGTTTAATTTCAACGACTTAGTAATCTTGGCCAGTTGAAGCGCCCTAAGCGAATAATGGCGGTGAAGGGGGGATTCGAACCCCCGATACCCTTATGAGGTATACTCCCTTAGCAGGGGAGCGCCTTCGGCCACTCGGCCACCTCACCGCAACACGGGGCGTACTATAACCAGAGCCCTCCCCGTTTGCAAACCCTTTTTTAAAAAAAATCTGATAAAAATTAAAGGGTTGGTTCTTCGTCCTTCTCTTTCTTGATTCGCAGGTAGATTTCTTCGCGGTGAACCGCGACTTCCTTGGGCGCGCTAACGCCAATTCGTACCTGGTTGCCTTTGACACCCAGGACCGTAACGGTGATCTCACCGTCACCAATGATCAGGCTCTCGGCGCACCGACGAGTCAGAATCAACATAGCTTTCTCCTTACGCAGTTCAATCAGGGACAACAGTCTGAGGTAGCGCGCTGGCTGCGGGACGCACAGTCAGCGTGTGTGGCCGCCAGAGAGGACAGGACAGGGTCCATCCGGCGGCCGGAAACGCGAAGGGCGCGGCAAGCCGCGCCCTCCTCCTGACTACGCGTTACTCGCCTTGGCGGGCAGGCGCATCCAGCTCGAAGGCGGTGTGCAGGGCGCGCACGGCCAGCTCGAGGTACTTCTCTTCGATGACCACCGAAACCTTGATCTCGGACGTGGAGATCATCTGGATGTTGATGGTCTCCTTGGCCAGCGCTTCGAACATACGGCTGGCAACGCCGGCGTGCGAGCGCATGCCGACGCCGACGATCGATACCTTGGCAATCTTGGTATCGCCGATCACTTCACGGGCGCCGATCTCGCGCGCAGTGTTTTCCAACACCTTGTGCGCCGCTTCGTACTCGTTGCGGTGCACGGTGAAGGTAAAATCGGTGGTGTTATCGTGGGCAACGTTCTGCACGATCATGTCGACTTCGATGTTCGAAGCGCTGATCGGGCCGAGGATCTTGAAGGCAACGCCTGGGGTATCCGGCACGCCACGAATGGTCAGCTTGGCTTCATCACGGTTGAAGGCGATACCGGAAATGATCGGCTGTTCCATGGATTCCTCTTCATCAATGGTAATGAGGGTACCTGGACCCTCCTTGAAACTGTGCAGCACGCGCAACGGAACGTTGTACTTGCCGGCGAATTCGACAGAGCGGATCTGCAGCACCTTGGAACCGAGGCTGGCCATTTCCAGCATCTCTTCGAAGGTGATCTTCTCCAGACGGCGCGCCTGCGGTACCACCCGCGGGTCGGTGGTGTAGACACCATCGACGTCGGTGTAGATCTGGCACTCGTCAGCCTTGAGCGCGGCCGCCAGGGCCACACCAGTGGTGTCCGAACCGCCACGACCGAGGGTGGTGATGCTGCCGTTCTCGTCGACGCCCTGGAAGCCCGCCACGACAACCACACGGCCAGCCTTGAGGTCGGCACGAATCTTCTGGTCGTCGATCTGCAGGATGCGCGCCTTGTTGTGCGCGCTGTCGGTGAGAATGCGCACCTGGTTGCCGGTGTAGGACACCGCCGGCACGCCACGCTTGATCAAGGCCATGGCCAGCAGGGCAATGGTCACCTGCTCGCCAGTCGACACGATCACGTCCAGCTCACGCGGAACCGGCTTGTCGCTAATCTGCTTAGCCAAGTCCAGCAAGCGGTTGGTCTCCCCGCTCATGGCCGACAGGACCACGACCAGGTCATCGCCTGCCTCGCGGAATTTCTTGACCTTGTCGGCAACCTGCTCGATCCGCTCGATGGATCCGACAGAGGTGCCGCCAAATTTCTGTACGATCAACGCCATTTCAAAGCTGCCTCTGCCCGTGATGGGCACCCAATAAACAATCCAACCTGAAACGGCCCGCTATCACTAGCGGGCCGTTTCATCTCAAAGCCGCTGTTCGGCGAACGGCACAGCCAGGGCCAGGGCACTGTCCAGTGCAGCGACGTCGACGCCGCCACCCTGGGCCATGTCCGGACGACCACCGCCTTTACCGCCAACCGCCGCAGCGGCCTGCTTCATCAGATCGCCGGCCTTGAGTTGGCCGGAGAGGTCTTTGGTCACGCCAGCCACCAGCACGACCTTGCCCTCATGCTCACTGCCCAGCAGGATCACTGCGTGGCCGAGCTTGTTCTTCAGTTGATCGACCAGCGCCAGCAGAGCCTTGCCATCCTGCCCGTCAAGGCGAGCGGCGAGAACCTTGGCGCCTTTGACCTCAACGGCTGCGTTGGAGAGATCATCTCCGGCAGCGCTGGCGGCCTTGGCCTGCAGCTGTTCAAGCTGTTTTTCCAGCTGACGGTTGCGCTCGAGCACCGCCGCCAGCTTGTCGATCAGGTTGTCACGGTTACCCTTGACCAATTGCGCAGCTTCCTTGACCTGCTCTTCAGCAGCGTTCAGGTAAGCCAGTGCCGCAGCCCCGGTGATCGCTTCGATACGGCGCACGCCAGAAGCCACGCCGCCTTCGCTGATGATCTTGAACAGGCTGATGTCGCCGGTGCGCTTGGCATGGATACCACCGCACAGCTCCACCGAAAAATCACCGCCCATGCTCAACACGCGCACGCTGTCGCCGTATTTTTCGCCGAACAACGCCATTGCACCTTTGCGCTTGGCGGTTTCGATGTCGGTCTCTTCGGTTTGCACCTCGGAGTTCTTGCGCACTTCGCGGTTGACGATGTCTTCCAGCGCCTTGAGCTGCTCTGGCTTGACCGCCTCGAAGTGGCTGAAGTCAAAGCGCAGGCGCTGGCTGTCGACCAGCGAGCCTTTCTGCTGGACGTGATCGCCGAGCACCTGGCGCAGCGCCGCGTGCAGCAGGTGAGTCGCGGAGTGGTTCAGCGAGGTGGCGTGCTGCACTTCGGCATCCACCTGCGCTTCAACTTCGGCGCCTACGCGCAGCGCGCCAGTGGCGACTACACCGTGGTGCAGGAAAGCACCGGCAGTCTTGGTGGTATCACGCACATCAAAGCGCACGTCGGCGGTCTGCAGGTAGCCGGCATCGCCAATCTGGCCGCCGGACTCGGCGTAGAACGGCGTGCGATCAAGTACCACCACGCCTTCGTCGCCTTCATGCAGCTGCTCGACGGCTTGGCCGTCCTTGTACAGCGCGACGACCTTGGCCTGGGCCATGGTTGCCTGGTAGCCGAGGAACTCGGTGGCAACATCGACCTTGACCAGGCTGTTGTAGTCCATGCCGAAGGCGCTGGCGGAGCGGGCGCGCTCGCGCTGGGCTTCCATCTCGCGCTCGAAACCGGCTTCGTCGATGGTCAGCTCGCGCTCACGGGCGATGTCGGCGGTCAGGTCCATCGGGAAGCCATAGGTGTCATACAGCTTGAACACCACGTCACCCGGGACGGTAGTGCCCTGCAGCTGGGCCAGGTCCTGCTCGAGGATGCGCAGGCCCTGCTCGAGGGTCTTGGCGAACTGCTCTTCTTCGCTCTTGAGGACGCGCTCGATGTGCGCCTGCTGGCTGCTCAGTTCAGGGAAGGCCTGGCCCATCTCGGCGACCAGCGCAGCGACGATCTGGTAGAAGAAGCTGCCCTTGGCACCGAGTTTGTTGCCGTGACGGCAAGCGCGGCGAATGATCCGGCGCAGCACGTAGCCGCGGCCTTCGTTGGACGGCAGCACGCCATCGGCGATGAGGAAGCCGCACGAACGAATATGGTCGGCGACGACTTTCAGCGAAGGCTGGCCGTCGTTGCTGCAACCGATGGCCTGGGCTGCGGCTACCAGCAGGTTCTGGAACAGGTCGATCTCGTAGTTCGAGTGCACATGCTGCATCACCGCACTGATCCGCTCCAGGCCCATGCCGGTATCCACCGACGGCGCTGGCAGCGGGTGCAGGACGCCATCGGCGGTGCGGTTGAACTGCATGAAGACGTTGTTCCAGATCTCGATGTAGCGGTCGCCGTCTTCTTCTGGCGAGCCGGGTGGGCCACCCCAGATATCGGCGCCGTGGTCAAAGAAGATCTCGGTGCACGGGCCGCATGGGCCGGTGTCGCCCATGGTCCAGAAGTTGTCCGAAGCGTAAGGCGCGCCTTTGTTGTCGCCAATGCGCACCATGCGCTCGGCCGGCACGCCGATTTCCTTGGTCCAGATGTCGTAGGCTTCGTCATCGCTGGCGTAGACCGTGACCCAGAGTTTTTCCTGGGGCAGGTTCAGCCACTGCGGCGAAGTCAGGAAGGTCCAGGCATAGGTGATCGCGTCACGCTTGAAGTAGTCGCCGAAGCTGAAGTTGCCCAGCATTTCGAAGAAGGTGTGGTGACGCGCGGTGTAACCGACGTTTTCCAGGTCGTTGTGCTTGCCGCCGGCGCGGACGCACTTCTGGCTGCTGGCGGCGCGGGTGTAGGCGCGCTTTTCCTGGCCGAGGAAGCAGTCCTTGAACTGGTTCATGCCGGCATTGGTGAACAGCAGGGTCGGGTCGTTGCCCGGGATCAGGGAGCTGGAGGCAACACGGGTGTGGCCCTGCTCCTCGAAGAAGCGAAGGAAGGCTTCACGGATTTCTGCGCTTTTCATAGGTTCTTCCACGGAAACGGCGGCCGTTAAGGCAAACACGTCGAAACGACGGCAAAGGGCCGCATTATATCGGTCCTGCAAGCTGGATGCAGTGTGTTTATGCGCCCTGAAAGGTCGTTTGCGGGCAATTTCAGGTCAGCACGGCTAAAAACTTGAAGGGGATGCTAAGGCGAGGGTTTGGCCGCTGGCAAGCCAATTACCGCTGGGGCAGGGAAAATCAGCCAGGATGCGCCGCTCGAGGCTGGCCGCGCAGCGCGCAGCCAGCGACAAATGGTACGGATCAGCTCAGGCGCTGGCCCGAATCGGGCACGATCAGAATGCCCGCACGCAGGCCGTTGCGCACCTTGGGGTTGGGGAAAATGATCCGCGCGCCCTCCTCCTCGACGATCCAGCGAGTTTCAGCCAGATCTTCGGCCAGCAGGTAGCCCTTGCTCAGTTCGGAGAAATTTTCGATGTCATCCGGCAGGTGCAGGTGGAAGTGGTCGCTGTGCTTGATGATTTCGCGGGCCACGCTGAACAGTTGCAGGCCTTCGAAACTGTCGTCGACCGCCGGCTCCTTGCCTTCGATGATCTGCACCAGGCGCTTGTGCAAACGGTCAAGGTTGACCTCTTCGTTCTGCCCGAACGGGCGCGCCTTGCCCAATTCCAGGGTAAACGCCTCGGCTTCGAGCTGTTCGTAGGTGAAGGCACTGAAGGTGATCGAGGTCTTGCTCTGCAGCAACACCGCCTGCATCCCGGCCTGGCTCAGGCGCGCCAACTCGCGGCGCGAATGCTGGCGGCCGTCCTTGTACGGGTACAGGGCAAACTGCTCGATCTTCGAGCCGCGGATCGCGGTGTGCAGGTCGTAGTGCAGGCGATTGCGCCCAGCCACGCTGAAGAACGTGCGGGCGTACTGCTCCAGCTCGGCAGCACGCAGCGCTTCGAAACCGCTCGACGATTCGTGCCGACCGTTGAACAAGCGGTTCAGGTCCTGCTCAAGGTAACGCTGGCCTGCACGCATCGCCATTGGGCTGCCAAACAGGAACAGGACCCGCGCCTGCGGCACGATCTCGCCCCTGGCGATGCCCTGCAGCAATTGATCGAGCAACTCGATCGGCGCGGTCTCGTTACCGTGAATACCCGCCGACAGCAGCAGGTGCAAGGTGCCGTCGTCCACCTTCGGCGGCGTCACTTCCAGCGCGCCCTCCCCCAGCCAACGCAGGCGCAGACCTGCTGATGTCGATTGAGTCTTCTCGCCCGGCTCACGGCCGCCAAGCGTCAGGTCAAGCAGTTTGCCGAGGGCGAGCATAGGCACATCCTTAGTGGTGGTGACCGCAATCCGGGCCGTGCACGTGGCCATCCTCATCGTCGTCGCCCAGCTCAGCCGGCTCCATCTCCAGCTGCAGGCTGACCAGGTTAGTGGCCATCGGGCGCAGCAGCAGGTTGGCGAACTCGGCATCGCCTTCAGCGACATCCACACCGATCAGCAGCTGGCCGCGGCCGTCCTGCTGAATCCAGACTTCCTTGCCCTGCCAGAGCACGGCAAAGCGCGTGCAGGAGGTTTCCAGTTGGGTGCCATCATCGTCTTCCAGGATCAGGCGCAGGGCGTCAGACATTACTAATTCTCTCTTCAGGGTTGGCGTTGGAACGGATAGACCGAGCCCAGCTTGAGCAGTTGGGTCAGGTCATCCAGGGCCGTACGGCATTCGGTGAGCAGTTGCGGGTCGGCCAGGTCGCTGTCGCTCATGCGATCGCGATAGTGCCGATCGACCCACTGGATCAGGCTGTCGTACAGCGGCGCCGACATGATAACCCCTGGATTGACCGCCGCCAGCTCGGATTCTTTCAAGGCCACGCGCAGACGCAGGCACGCCGGGCCGCCGCCGTTCTGCATGCTCTGCTTGAGATCGAACACCTTGACCTCCTTGACCGGGCCACCCTGGCTGGTCAACTGGCTCAGGTAGTCCCAGACGCGCGGGTTGTTGCGGCACTCTTCCGGCACCACCAGCAGCATCGAGCCGTCTTCGCGTGACAGCAGTTGGCTGTTGAACAGGTAGGAACGTACCGCGTCCTCCACTGCCACCGCCGCCCGTGGCACGCAGATGCCCTGGAACTTGCCACCCTTGCCGGCCAGTTTAGCCTGCAGCTGGGCAAGCACCGCATCAGTCTCGAGGAAGGCATCCTCGTGGTAGAACAGCACTTCGCCGTTACCTACCGAAATAACGTCGTTATGGAACACGCCCTGGTCGATCACCGCTGGATTCTGTTGAGCGTAGACCACCCCATCAGCACTGAGGCCGTGCAAGCGAGCGACGGCCTGCGAAGCTTCCAGGGTCTGGCGTGCCGGGTACTTCTGCGGCGCCGGGTAGCGGCTGTCGAAGGCACTGCGGCCGTACACAAAAAACTCTACGCCGGGCTCGCCATAGCTGCGACAGAAGCGCGTGTGGTTGGCCGCGCCTTCGTCACCAAACTGGGCCACCGCCGGCAGCGCCTGGTGGTGGGCGAATACCTGCTCATCGGCGAACATCGCCGCCAGCACGCGGCTGGTGGTCGGATGCTCGATGCTGCGGTGATACTTGCAGTTGAGGTTGGCGGCAGTGAAATGCACGCGGCCATCGGCAGTGTCGGCGCTCGGGCTGACCGTTGCCGCGTTGGCCACCCACATGCTCGAAGCCGAGCAACTGGCAACCAGCAAGGGCATGGCCTCCTGGGCGGCGCGACGGATCACCTCGGCGTCACTGCCGCTGAAGCCGAGCCGGCGCAGGGCAGCAACGTCCGGGCGCTCCTGCGGGGCGAGTACGCCCTGCTTGAAGCCCATGTCGCTCAGCGCCTTCATCTTGGCCAGGCCCTGACGCGCCGCTTCGCGCGGGTTGGAGCACTGCTGGCTGTTGCTCTGCGAGGCCACGTTGCCGTACGACAGGCCGCCGTAATTGTGGGTCGGCCCTACCAGGCCATCAAAATTCACTTCATAGGATTTCATCGGCAAGGCTCCGAGACCATTTGTTATAGGGTGACGCCCGGCGTCAATGTCGCCGGCAAGGCGAGGCTGGCGGTCTCCAGCGATGCCACGGGGTAAGCGCAGTAGTCGGCCGCGTAGTAAGCGCTGGCGCGGTGGTTGCCGCTGGCGCCGACGCCACCGAATGGCGCACTGCTGGCGGCCCCGGTGAGCTGTTTGTTCCAGTTGACGATACCGGCGCGGCTACGCAGCCAGAAATGCTGGTAGCGCGCATGCGAGTCAGACAACAAACCGGCGGCCAGGCCGTATTGGGTGGCGTTGGCCTGGTCGATCGCGCTGTCGAAGTCGGCGTAGCGAATGACCTGCAGCAATGGCCCGAAGAACTCTTCATCAGGGCGCTCTGCAACGCCTGTGACATCGATGATGCCAGGCGTCAGCAGCGCCGCACCTGCTTGCGGCTGAGTCATCGCCAGCAGCGCCAGCGCACCCTTGCCGATCAGCGCTTGCTGAGCATCAAGCAGGGCCTGGGCCGCCGCCAGGGAAATCACCGAGCCCATGAACGGCGCGGGTTGCAGGTCATAGGCGCCAACCGTGATGCTGCGGCAGACCTCGACCAGCCGCGCCAGCAGGCTGTCACCCCAGGCGCCCTCGGGCACCAGCAAGCGACGCGCGCAGGTGCAGCGTTGGCCGGCAGAAATGAACGCCGACTGAATGATGGTATAGACGGCCGCGTCGAGATCCTTGACCTGATCGACCACCAACGGATTGTTGCCACCCATTTCCAGCGCCAGAATCTTTTCCGGGCGCCCGGCAAATTGCTGGTGCAGCAGGTTGCCGGTGCGGCTGGAGCCGGTGAAGAACAAACCGTCGATACCAGCATCGGCAGCCAGCGCCACGCCAGTCTCACGGGCGCCCTGAACCAGATTGAGCACACCCGCAGGCAAACCCGCCGCGATCCAGCATTTGACCGTAAGCTCGGCCACTTTCGGGGTCAGCTCACTTGGCTTGAACACCACGCAGTTACCGGCCAGCAGCGCCGGCACAATATGCCCGTTGGGCAAATGGCCAGGGAAGTTGTACGGGCCGAACACCGCCACCACGCCATGGGGCTTGTGCCGCAGCACGGCAGTCGCATCGCCAAGCGGGCCGCTTTTTTCACCAGTGCGTTCACGATAGCTCTGCACCGAGATCGCCACCTTGTTGACCATGCTGGTGACTTCGGTTGCCGACTCCCACAACGGTTTACCGGTTTCTTCACCGATGCAGCGGGCCAGTTCGTCAGCATGGGCCTTGAGCTGCTCAGCGAAGGCTTCCAGCACCGCGATGCGTGCTTCCAGACTGAGCAGGGCCCAGGCCGGAAACGCCTCGCGAGCCGCACTTACTGCGGCGGCAACCTGGCCAGCAGCAGCGCCCTGCCCCGCCCAGACGAGCGCCTGGGTGACTGGGTTCAGCGACTGCAGCGCCTCACCCTGGCCAGCCTGCCATTGCCCTGCAATGTAATGGGTCGTCATCACTGCACCTCCCGACTGGCGGACAAGGTGACTGCGCGCACGTGGTCACCCACGCCCAGGCGCAGGCGTTTCGCCGTCAGCGCGTCGACCACCAGCGTGCCGGCCGCCAGCCGCGCTGGCGCTGCGGTGATGCGGCAGTCTTCGCGTTTGCGGTTGTGGATCAGGTACGGCGTGGCGTCATCGCCTGGAGTGCCTACTGCCAGCACCAGATTCTGGCTTTCGCGCACGGCACGGATCTTCGCCGTGTCGCATTCGATTGCCGGGCCTGCATCGAAGATGTCGACGTAGCCCTGGTAATTGAAACCTTCGCGCTCGAGCATGGCCAGCGCCGGCTCGGTGTCGGTGTGTACCCGGCCGACCACACTGCGTGCAGCCTCGGAAAGGAAGCACGTGTACAGCGGGAACTTGGGCATCAATTCGGCGATGAAGGCCTTGTTGCCCACGCCGGTCAGATAGTCAGCCTGGCTGAACTCCATCTTGAAGAAGTGCCGGCCCAGCGACTCCCAGAACGGCGAGCGGCCTGCGGCGTCGGAGATCCCGCGCATCTCGGCGATGACCTTCTTGCCGAACAGCTCAGGGAACTCGGCGATGAACAGCATGCGCGCCTTCGACAGCAGGCGGCCGTTGAGGCCGTTGCGGTGATCACTGCGCAGGAACAACGAACACAGCTCGGAGTTGCCAGTGAGGTCGTTGGCCAGGAACAGGGTCGGGATCTCGCGGTAGATATTCAGCTCCTGCGAAGCGCTGACGGTCAGGCCGACCCGGTAGTTGTACCAGGGTTCACGCAGGCCGACGGCACCGGCGATGGCGCTGATGCCGACCACCAGGCCTTCGTCGTTTTCAAGCACGAACAGGTAATCGGTGTCGGCCCGCCCGGCCTCACCGGTGAAGCTCTTTTCTGCCCAGCGCACGCGCTGAGCCAGCCGCTCTTCGTTGGCCGGCAGGGTAGTCAGGCCAGTGGTACCGGCGCTGCGCGCCATTTCGATGAGCGCGGGTAAATCGCTGCTGCGTACAGGACGAACGATCATGCTATCTCCTTGAGCGGCGGTCTGTGCCGGCCGCAAGACGGGTGCGGGTCGCGAGCGCTGGCGCTATGGCCAGGCCGCTCAAACAGCGACCAGGCGCACGCTGGCACCTTCACCGACGCCCAGGGCATCGGCCGCTTCACTACTCAGGCTGACCGGCTTGCCCGGCACCCAGTCCAGCTCCAGCAACACGGCGCGGTAGTCCTGCAACTGGCCATTGCAGACCAGGTACGAGCGGCCACCCTTGACTGTGGCCTCGTCGAGCTTGACCGGGACTACTCGGCTCTGGCTGATCGAGCGGATCCCCGAGGCACGTGCGTGCAGGGTCGGGCCACCGTCGAAGATGTCGATGTAATGCTCGGTCTCGAAGCCTTCACGCATGAGGATGTCGAAGGTGATCTGCGCCCGCGGATGCACCTGACCCATCGCCTCCTGAGCGTGGTCCGGCAGCAGCGGTACATAGATCGGATAATGCGGCATCAGCTCGGCGAGGAAGGTCCGGCTCTTCAGCCCGCACAGGCGCTCGGCGTCGGAATAGTTCAGGTCGAAGAAGTTACGCCCGATCGAATCCCAGAACGGCGACTCGCCCTGCTCGTCGCTGTAGCCGACGATCTCGGTAACCACCGAGTCGGCAAAGCGCTCCGGGTGGGCGGCCATGAACAGCAGGCGGCCGCGCGAATTGAGCTCGGCAAAGCCGCTGGCCACCAGCTCCGGCAGCACGTAGAAGCTGGTCAGCAGGCTGTTGCCGGTGAGGTCGTGGCACAGCGACAGGACGTGGATCTTGTTGTGAATCTTCAGCTCGCGCGAAGCATGCACAAAGGTCTCGTTACGAAAGCTGTAGAACGGCTCCGAGTAGCCCGCCGAGGCGACGATGGCCGAGCAGCCGGCCAGCTTGCCGGTGCTGGTGTCTTCGAGCACAAAGAAGTAGCTCTCTTCGCCATTGAAGCTGACCTCGGCGGCAAACGAGGTTTCCGACGCGGCAATCTTGTCGCCCAGACGCGCAGCGTCATCAGGCAGCGAAGTGACACCAACCGGGCTGTCCGCAGCCATGCGCTGCACTTCATTCAGGTCAGCCATTTGCGCGGGGCGCATTACCAGCATGGTGTCACTCCTTTCGGGAATACGGGCCGCACAGCGTGGCGCGGCAAAACGGCGGGTGCCCGCCTGAGACAAGGCACCCGCGCTGGAATTCTGCTGTCGCCGCTGGCACTACTGACAGCGGCGACAGAATCGCTGTATGTCAGCCTTGCAGCAGCTTGGCTACCGCGCGTTCGAAGCGGTCCAGGCCTTCGTCGATATCGGCATCCTCGATGACCAGGCTCGGTGCAAAACGCACTACATCCGGGCCAGCCTGCAACACCATAAGGCCTTCTTTCTCGGCGGCGTTGAGCACGTCCTTGGCCTTGCCTTTCCAGGCATCGGTCAACACGCAGCCGATCAGCAGGCCGACACCGCGGACGAGGCTGAACAGCTCGATCTTCTCCAGGCGTGCCTTGAAGCGCTCGTGCTTGGCAGTGACAGCGGCCAGGGTCTGCGGGGTGTTGATCACATCCAGTACTGCACAGGCCACAGCGCAGCCCAGCGGGTTGCCGCCGTAGGTAGTGCCATGAGTACCAGCGACCAGATGCTTGGCAATGTCGTCAGTGGTCAGCATGGCGCCGATCGGGAAGCCGCCGCCCAGGCTCTTGGCGCTGGAGAGGATGTCCGGGATCACGCCGTAATGCTGGTAGGCATACAGGTGGCCGGTACGGCCGACCCCGGTCTGCACTTCGTCGAAGATCAGCAGCGCGTTGTGCTCGTCACACAGCTTGCGCGCACCTTCCAGGTAAGCCAGGTCAGCCGGCACTACGCCGCTCTCACCCTGGATCGGCTCGATCACCACCGCGCAGGTCTTGTCGGAGATCTGTGCCTTGAGCGCTTCAAGGTCGTTGTACGGCACATGGCTGATGCCAGTGATCTTCGGGCCGAAGCCGTCGGAGTACTTCGGCTGGCCGCCGACGCTGACGGTAAACAGGGTGCGACCGTGGAAGCTGTTCACGGTGGAGATGATTTCGTGCTTGTCCGGGCCGAAGCGATCATGGGCAACCCGACGGGCCAGCTTGAACGCAGCCTCGTTGGCCTCGGCGCCGGAGTTGCAGAAAAACGCCTTGTCGGCAAAGGTCGCGTCGACCAGCTTGTGCGCCAGGCGCAACGCCGGCTCGTTGGTGAACACGTTGGATACGTGCCAGAGGGTATTGGCCTGCTCGGTCAGTGCCTTGACCAGCGCCGGATGGCAATGACCCAGGGCGTTTACCGCGATGCCGCCGGCAAAGTCGATCAGTTCGCGGCCCGCCTGGTCCCAGACTCGAGAGCCCTCGCCTCGCACCGGAATGAACGCCGCCGGGGCGTAGTTGGGAACCATGACCTGGTCGAAATCGGCACGTTGCACCGGGGCTTGCTCAACGGACATCTGAGTCTCCTGAAGAGAAACGCTGGCCTGGGATCGGCGAGCGATGGGGGGATTGTAAGGACTGATCAGCGCCTGTCCTTGCGGCCAAGCGACAACTTGTTACAGCGCTAAACCGTGTTTCACAGAGGTTTTCGGCAATGCGACAAACACTGTCGCAATCGCGCAGTGTAAAGGAGCGAGGAACTGTCGGGGAGAGGTGGCGGGTAATTGAGAGAACAGTTGTTCACATGATAGTTGGGGCCGTTGCATGACCCTTCGCGGGCAAGCCCGCTCCCACAGGCTTGAGCGCTACCCACTGTGGGAGCGGGCTTGCCCGCGAAGGGCCGTGCAACGGCCCCATCATCCTACTTGTCGACTGAAGTCGCTGAACTCAACTCGAACGGGCTGTTGTTGCGCCGCTGATTGCGGTCTTCCCGCGGCGTCGCGCCGAAGAAGTTGCGGTAGGCGCTGGAAAAATGCGGCCCCGACGAGAACCCGCACGACAGCCCGATCTGGATGATCGACTTGCTGGTCTGCATCAACATCTGCCGCGCCTTGTTCAAGCGCAGTTCAAGATAATACTGGCTCGGCACGCGATTGAGGTACTGCTTGAAGATCCGCTCCAGCTGGCGCCGCGAGACGCACACATGCTGGGCGATCTCATCGGTGGTCAGCGGCTCTTCGATGTTGGCTTCCATCAACAGCACGGCCTGGGTCAGCTTGGGATGGCTCGAGCCAAGGCGGTTCTGCAGCGGGATACGCTGCCGCTCGCCGCCCTCGCGAATGCGCTCGACCACCAGCTCCTCGGACACCGCACCGGCAAGCTCGGCGCCATGGTCACGGGCCAGCACGGCCAGCAGCAGGTCGACCACGGCCATACCACCACAGGCGGTCAGGCGATCACGGTCCCAGTCGAACAGATGGCTGGTGGCAATCACCTTGGGGAAGCGTTCGGCAAAATCATCCTGCCAGCGCCAATGTACCGCCGCGCGATAACCATCGAGCAGGCCGAGCTGCGCCAGGGGATAGACGCCCGCCGACAGCCCGGCAATGACGCAACCGCTGCGAGCCAGCTGCTTGAGCCCGGACGACAGCGCGGCCGTGACCGCCTGCGGCGGCTCGTCAGCCAGCACGAAGAGCTTCTGGAAACCTTCGAGCCGACCATTCCAGGCCTCGCCCGGCAACTGCCAGCCCTGCTGCTCGCCAGGCTCAGCCTGGAGAAACACCAGATCGTAGATAACTTCCGGGTGTACCCGCTGAGCCACCAGCAGTGCTTCTTCGGCCAGGGCCAAGGTCAGCGGCCGGGTGTTGGGCCAGATGAGAAAGCCGATACGCTGGGTGGTCATAGGGCGTGGTCCGAAACCTGAGAAGAGGTGGCGTCAGTTGCGCCGGGGATGGCTGCGCTCGCTGCGCAGCATGCCCTATTCTGGTGCAAAGGTGCAGCGTTACTTCAAGCTGCCCGAGAGAAACTGCTGGAGCCGTTCCGACTGCGGATTGACCAGCACTTCACGCGGATTGCCACGCTCCTCGACGATGCCTTTGTGCAGGAACACCAGCTGATTGGAGACCTCGCGGGCAAAGCCCATTTCGTGGGTCACCACGACCATGGTGCGGCCCTCCTGGGCCAACGACTGCATGACCTTGAGCACATCACCGACCAGCTCCGGGTCGAGTGCCGAGGTCGGCTCGTCGAACAGCATCACCTCCGGCTCCATGGCCAGCGCACGGGCAATCGCCACACGTTGCTGCTCACCACCGGACATATGCCCAGGGTAGGCGTCCTTGCGGTGCGAGACGCCGACCTTGGCCAGGTAATGCTCGGCTTTCTCCAGGGCTTCTTTCTTGTTCATGCCGAGCACATGCACCGGCGCTTCGATGATGTTCTCGAGCGCGGTCATGTGCGCCCACAGATTGAAATGCTGAAACACCATCGACAGGCGCGAACGCATCCGCTGCAACTGGCGCGGATCGGCCGCCTTGAGCGCGCCTTCCTTGCCGGCAACCAGCTTGAGCTCTTCGTTGTTGAGCAGAATCTTGCCCGCATGCGGTTGCTCGAGCAGGTTGATGCAACGCAGGAAGGTCGACTTGCCCGAACCGCTGGAGCCGATGATGCTGATCACATCGCCGGCCTTGGCCGCCAGGGACACGCCCTTGAGCACTTCATGGCTGCCGTAGCGCTTGTGCAGGTCTTGGACTTCGAGTTTGTACATGCTGTCGGTTCTCACAGAGCGGTCAGTGCTTGCGCGGCGCCAGGTAGCCCAGCCAGCGGCGTTCGGCCATCTTGAACAGGCGCACCAGAATGAAGGTCAGGCACAGGTAGAACACACCCGCGGTGATGTAGGCCTCGAAAGGCAGGTAGTACTGGGCATTGACGGTACGCGCCGCGCCGGTGATGTCGATCAGGGTCACGATCGAGGCCAGGCTGGTGGTCTGCAGCATCATGATCACTTCGTTGCTGTACTGCGGCAGCGCGCGGCGCATGGCCGACGGCAGCAGGATGCGGCGGTACATCTTGTAGCGCGACATGCCCATCGCCTTGGCTGCTTCGATCTCGCCATGGGGCGTCGCCTTGAGGCTGCCGGCGATGATCTCAGCGGTATAGGCGCTGGTATTGACGGCAAATGCCAGGCACGCGCAGAAAGTCGCGCTGGACAGCCACGGCCAGAAGATACTCTCGCGCACTGCCTCGAACTGAGCCAGGCCGTAGTAGATCAAGAACAGCTGCACCAGCATTGGCGTGCCGCGAATGACATAGGTGTAGAGCCAGGCCGGCACATTCACCAGCGGCTGCTTGGACACCCGCATCAGCCCCAGCGGTACCGCTGCCAGCAAACCGAACAGCAGCGAGAACGCCAGCAATTTCAGGGTCGTCAGCAAGCCGCCCAAGTACAGCGGCATGGCTTCCCAGATGACGTTGTAGTCAAAGATCATAGTTCTGCCGCCTTGACGCCTACCGAGTAGCGCCGTTCAAGGTATTTCAACGCCAGCAGCGAAACACTGGTGAGCACCAGGTACAGCGCAGCCACCGCCAGGAAGAAAGTGAAGGGTTCGCGGGTGGCATCAGCCGCCTGCTTGGCCTTGAACATCATGTCTTGCAGACCGACCACCGAGATCAACGCGGTCGCCTTGGTCAATACCAGCCAGTTGTTGGTAAAGCCCGGAATGGCCAGGCGGATCATCTGCGGCACCATCACCCGGAAGAACACCTGGCGGCTGCTCATGCCGTAAGCCACACCGGCTTCGGCCTGCCCTTTGGGGATACCCAGGAACGCGCCGCGGAAGGTTTCCGACAGGTACGCGCCAAAGATGAACCCCAGCGTACCGATACCGGCAGCCAGCGGGTTGAGGTCGATGTAGTCGTCATAGCCCAACAGTGGCGCCAGCCGATTGAGCAAGTCCTGGCCACCGTAGAAAATCAGCAGGATCAACACCAGATCCGGGATGCCGCGGATGACCGTGGCATACATATCGCCGAGCCAGGCCAGCCAGCGCACCGGCGACAGGCGCAGCGCCACGCCGATCAGACCGAGCACGATGGCCAGGGCCATCGACGACAGGGCGAGCTGTAGCGTCAGCCACGCCCCATCGAGGATGACTGCCCCGTAGCCTTTCAACATGATTGGGATTCCTCAGACCTAGGGAATGAAAAATGGTGCAAACCTCAGAGCCTCTGCTGTTTGCACCATTGCACAGTTGCGGTCCGACGTCTTACTTGGCCTCAGGCCCGTAGATGTCGAAATTGAAGTACTTGTCCTGGATCTTCTTGTACTCGCCGTTGGCGCGAATCGCGGCAATGGCAGCGTTGATCCGATCGAGGTTGGCCTTGTCACCCTTGCGCACGGCGATACCGATGCCGTCGCCGAAGTACTTGGCGTCGGTGAAGGCTGGACCTACAAAGGCAAAGCCCTTGCCGGCGTCGGTCTTGAGGAAGCCGTCTTCGAGCAGGGTGGCGTCGGCGACAGTGCCATCGAGACGACCGGCAGCGACATCCAGGTAGATTTCGTTCTGCGTGCCGTAAGGCACGACAGTTGCGCCTTGCGGGGCCAGTACTTCATTGGCGAAGCGGTTGTGGATCGAGCCGCGCTGCACGCCGATCTTCTTGCCCTTGAGCTCGGCCAGCGAGTCGCTGACGGTGGTGCCGTCTTTCATCACCAGACGTGCCGGGGTCAGGTAGTAGCGATTGGTGAAGTCGACCGACTTCTTGCGATCGTCGGTGATCGACATCGACGACAGGATCGCGTCGATCTTGCGCACCTTGAGTGCCGGGATCAGGCCGTCGAACTCTTGCTCGACCCAGGTGCACTTGACCTTCATCTCGGTGCACAGGGCATTGCCGATGTCGTAGTCAAAGCCGGCAATGCTGCCATCAGGCTGCTTGAAGGCGAACGGAGGGTAAGCGGCCTCGATACCGATTTTCAGCGGTTTTTCATCGGCGTGCGATACCAGGGAAAACACGGACAGCGCCAGGGCGCCAAGCAGTGCAAGCTTCTTCATCAGGTAACTCCATCGGTACGGGGCAATACAAGGCAGGGGGTAACAGCTGCCCGAATGCGAATGGGTACAACGCAAGCCGCGAGAGGTATCGACCAGGGCCGCAGACCACGAGCGAGTGAGTGGCATTCTAACGACAGCCCGTTAGTCGATATTTCTTCAAAGCGACAACTAGTTATAGAAGCGCATGAAACAGTAGCGGGCGATATTGACAGCCCTTACGATTTATGCAAGAGCGAAAAGGAAACAACCTGTAAACGAAGCAATAAGTGCGCCTATTATTGGCAAAGCCTTGTAATACGGCAAGTGCAGCGTGTCATCGGTTTTGCTGACAGCCACGGCAGCCCTGTTTTGGGGCCCGTGTGGGTAGCCACGCCCCGCCTTGGTGCGCCGCCGGTGACAAAATCGGTTACCGATGAATGTCGAAGTAACAGAATGCAAAAACCCCGCCGAAGCGGGGCTTTGGGGAGTGGGGCTGCTGCGCGCCCCCTCCACACCGATTGATCAAGCCGAAGCCAGGTTCATCGACTTGTGCGTGTCGATCAAATGCTGCACCACACCAGGGTCGGCCAAGGTCGAAATATCACCCAAGGCATCGTACTCAGCCGTGGCGATCTTGCGCAGGATCCGTCGCATGATCTTGCCCGAGCGGGTCTTCGGCAGCCCTGGCGCCCACTGGATAACATCCGGCGAAGCAATCGGGCCGATCTCCTTGCGCACCCAGTTTTTCAGCTCAAGGCGCAACTGCTCGCTAGGCTCGATACCGGAGTTGAGGGTGACATAGACATAGATGCCCTGCCCCTTGATGTCGTGCGGCACACCCACCACCGCCGCCTCGGCGACCTTAGCATGAGCGACCATCGCGCTTTCGATCTCGGCGGTACCCATGCGGTGGCCGGAAACGTTGAGCACGTCATCCACACGGCCGGTGATCCAGTAGTAGCCATCTTCATCGCGACGGGCGCCGTCACCGGTGAAGTACATGCCGCGGAAGGTCTTGAAATAGGTATCGACGAAGCGGTCATGATCGCCATACAGCGAGCGCGACTGGCCTGGCCACGAATCGAGAATCACCAGGTTACCCTCGGCCGCACCATCAATCAGGTTGCCGAGGTTGTCGACCAGCGCCGGCACCACACCGAAGAACGGCCGTGTCGCCGAGCCCGGCTTGAGGCCAATCGCGCCTGGCAGCGGGCTGATGAGGATGCCGCCGGTTTCGGTCTGCCACCAGGTGTCGACGATCGGGCAACGGCCCTTGCCTACGGCCTGGTGGTACCAGTTCCAGGCTTCCGGGTTGATCGGCTCGCCGACCGAGCCGAGCAGGCGCAGGCTTGAGCCATCAGCACCTTCGACTGCAGCCTGCCCCTCAGCCATCATTGCGCGGATCGCGGTCGGTGCGGTGTAGAGGATATTGACCTTGTGCTTGTCGATGATCTTCGACACACGAGTGATGTCCGGATAGTTTGGCACACCCTCGAACAACACGGTGGTGGCGCCGTTGGCCAGCGGGCCGTAGACGATGTAGCTGTGGCCGGTGATCCAGCCGACGTCGGCGGTGCACCAGTAGACTTCACCCGGGCGGTAGTCGAATACCCGCTCATGGGTCAGCGCGGCGTAAACCATGTAGCCGCCGGTGGTGTGCAAGACGCCCTTTGGCTTGCCGGTGGAACCTGAGGTGTAGAGGATGAACAGCGCTTCTTCGGCGCCCATTTCTTTCGGTGCACAGTGGCTGGAAGCAACCTTCATCAGGTCTTCGTACCAGATATCGCGATGCTGGTGCCAGGCGATGTCGCCACCGGTGCGCTTGCAGACGATGATCTTCTGCACGCTGCTGGTTTCCGGGTTGGTCAGCGCCAGGTCGACGTTGCCCTTGAGCGGAGTACGGCGACCGCCACGCAAGCCCTCGTCGGCAGTGATGACGATCTTCGACTTGCAGTCGATGATCCGCCCCGCAAGTGCTTCTGGCGAGAAACCACCGAAGACTACCGAATGGATCGCACCGATGCGGGCACAGGCCAGCATGGCGACCACAGCTTCGGGAATCATCGGCATGTAGATGGTCACCACGTCACCGCGGTGCACGTCCTGGCCACGCAAGGCGTTGGCGAACTTGCAGACCTGCTCGTGCAGTTCGCGGTAGGTGATGTTGCGGCTCTCGGAAGGGTCGTCGCCCTCCCAGATGATTGCTACCTGATCGCCACGCTCTTCAAGGTGACGGTCCAGACAGTTGTAGGAAACGTTGAGGGTGCCATCGGCGAACCATTTGATATCGACATGATGGTCGTCGAACGAGGTCTGCTTGACCTTGGTGAACGGCTTGATCCAGTCCAGCCGCTGAGCCTGCTCGCGCCAGAAACCATCGGGGTTGATCACCGATTGCTGGTACATGGCCTTGTAGGTGGCCTCGTCGGTCAGGGTGGTCGCCGCAACCTCGGGACGAACGGGATACAGTGGAGCCGCACTCATCTGTGATACCTCGGTGTAATAGTTGTTTTTGTATGGAACCGTTTTTAACTGTAACAGAGTGCTCAGGGCCATTCGACGTTGGTAGTAGCGTGCCCCTCCTTTACCCACTGCTCCCTCAGCGATGGCTCTAGATCAGCCATGCCAGCACTTCGCCAGTCTGGTCACAGCACAGCGGCGCAGGATTGTTACAGAATCTGCCAACAGTCTTTATCAAAACCCGCTCTGTTTCAGCCGTACACCGCGGCCTAAAATTCATCTCGCCAACAACGGCAAGGCGATTAACTTCCGACAGTAGCCCCCACCCGGCAGGTGTTAATCCCAAGATAATTAAAACCCTTGATTATCGTTTTACGCGCAGCGCCAAACGCGCTGCGTGCACCCTCTCGCCCCTGTATAGGTAAACTGAAAATGAAAGCGTTACTGGTATTGGCACTTGGCACTCTTTGCAGCACCGCGGCACTGGCCGACGACCTTGCAAACAACGCCAAGCAGATCCCGGTTGAACAGTACAACTACTCGCAGCACCTGGACATCGCCCGTGTTATCTCGATGAGCGCGGTGCCCAATGTCTGCGAAGTGGTACCGGCCCGCATGACCTATGAAGACTCGCAGGGCCAACAGCACATTCTCGAATACCGAGTGATGGGCAACGGCTGCTCGAACGGTTAAGCAGCATGAAACAGGGGCCCGCAAGGCCCCTTTCGCTTAATCCGCACTATTGATCCGCTGATTTACCTAGCGCATATTCTCGCAACTTATTAGCGATGGTCGTATGTGAAACGCCCAAGCGTTTACCCAACGCACGACTACTTGGAAACTCCGCCAACAACGATTCCAACACCGCCCTTTCAAAACGCCCGACAATATCAGCAAGTTGCCCCTCCAGGGAAAATTCGCCCAACGGTTGGCGCACACCATAATCCGGCAAACGGATATGCTCACTTTTAACCACACCGCCCTCACACAATGAAACGGCTTGAAACAGTACATTCTCAAGTTGGCGCACATTGCCCGGCCAGTGATAGTGCGCGAGTTTATCCATGGCCGCCGACACCAACTTGGGTAGTGGGCAGCCAATCTGCCGGCTGGCTTGATCCAGAAAATGCTCGACCAAGCCGTCCAGGCCATCCATGCATTCACGCAGCGGCGGAATGTGCAGCGAGAGCACGTTCAAGCGGTGGTACAGGTCCTGGCGGAACTCACCCCGCGCGCACAACTCGGACAAGTCCACCTGGGTCGCGCAGATGACCCGTACATCCAGGTATACCTCTTCATCACTGCCGACCCGACGAAAGCAGCCGTCCTGCAAAAAGCGCAGCAGCTTGACCTGCAGACGCGGGCTCATCTCGGCAACGCCATCGAGGAACAAGGTGCCGCCTGCGGTCAGCTCGAGCAGACCGAGCTTGCCCTCGGCGCGGGCACCTTCGAATGCGCCCGGGCCGTAGCCAAACAGCTCGGTCTCGGCCATCGACTCCGGCAAGCCGGCACAGTTGAGCGCCATCAACGGCGCCTGACCGCGCGGGCTGGCCAGGTGACAGGCGCGCGCCAGCAGCTCCTTGCCCGTGCCGGTTTCACCTTCAATCAGCAGTGGCGCATCCAGAGGCGCCATGCGCCGCGCCTCGCGCACTACCGCCGCCATTACTTTCGAGCTTTGGAAGATACTGTCAAAGCCGCGCAGCTCCTGCTTGCGCACATTGTAGATACGCTCGCCGATGCGGTCGGCGCGGTGCAGGGTCAACACAGCACCGGCCAGCGCTTCGCTTTCATCGTGCTCGGACTGTAGCGGCGCGATATCTGCCAGAAACACATCGCCCTTGAGCTTGACCCGCAGGCCGTTGATCCGCGACTGGTTGGCGCGGACCAGTTCAGGCAGGTCAAAGTCCTCGACATAGCGCGCCAGCGGCAAGCCCGGCACCTCATCCACACGCACGCCCAGCAACTGCGCGGCGGCCCGGTTGGCGGCGACGATGCTGCCGCCCATGTCCACCGACAGCACCGGAAACTCGAGCGCGCCCAGCAGGGCGTTGAGCTCCATGTGCCGGCGCTCACTGGGCATCAGGCCGACCCGCTTGACGCCGAATACGCCGGTGATGGCTTCGAACTTGGGCCGTAACGCCTGAAACTGCAGGTTCACCAGGTTCGGGCAATGCAGGTAGATCGCGTTGCCATGGTCGCCGCCCACCTCCCCCCGCAGCACGTTGATGCCGTACTCCACCAGCAGGTTGAGGATGTCCCGCAGGATGCCGATGCGGTTCTGGCAATGCACTTTGATACGCATGTAGATATCTCGAAGCTGCCGATTTTTAACCGGCACGCAGAAAAGTCGTAAAGATAAGCTGACAAAAATAGCGCTTAGCTACCGCGCATGGCCGCGATTTTCCGGGATCACCGACATTTTGTAAAATTAACGTTACGAAACCGCGGCCGGAAGCGGGTTAACGTGCGCGTTAACCCGATGCAAAACCTTCGGCATCGGGATATTCCTAGGGGCAGTCGCAATCAAAACAATAAAGCCCTCACCAGGAGAGCCACATGAAACAGACGCACTACGTGGCCCGCGAGCCCGATGCGAACGGTTTTATCGACTACCCGCAAGACGAGCACGCAGTCTGGAATACCTTGATTACCCGCCAGTTAAAGGTGATCGAAGGCCGTGCGTGCCAGGAGTACCTGGACGGCATCGAGCAGCTCAAGCTGCCCCATGATCGCATTCCCCAGTTGGGCGAGATCAACAAAGTGCTTGGCGCCACCACTGGCTGGCAGGTTACACGCGTGCCAGCATTGATCCCGTTCCAGACCTTTTTCGAACTGCTTGCCAGCAAGCGCTTCCCGGTGGCTACCTTCATCCGCACCCGTGAAGAACTGGACTACCTGCAAGAGCCGGATATCTTTCATGAAATCTTCGGCCACTGCCCGCTGCTGACCAACCCATGGTTCGCCGAATTCACCCACACCTATGGCAAGCTGGGCCTGGCTGCGACCAAGGAAGAGCGGGTGTACCTGGCCCGGCTGTACTGGATGACCATCGAATTCGGCTTGATGGATACCGCGCAAGGCCAACGTATCTACGGCGGCGGCATCCTCTCCTCACCCAAGGAGACCGTCTACAGTCTGTCCAGCGAACCTGAGCATCAGGCCTTCGACCCGATCGAGGCGATGCGCACGCCTTATCGCATCGATATCCTGCAGCCGGTGTACTTCGTCCTGCCCAACCTCAAGCGCCTGTTCGACCTGGCCCATGAAGACATCATGGGCATGGTCCACCAGGGCATGCAGCTGGGCCTGCACGCACCCAAGTTTCCACCCAAGGTTGCTGCCTGAAGCCACCTTGACGATAACAACTCGAATTGGAACCACACCATGAATGCCTTGAATCAAGCCCACTGCGAAGCCTGCCGCGCCGACGCCCCGCAGGTCAGCGAAGCCGAACTGCCCGAGCTGATCCGGCAGATCCCCGATTGGAACATCGAAGTGCGTGACGGCCATATGGAGCTGGAACGGGTATTCCTGTTCAAGAACTTCAAGCACGCCCTGGCCTTTACCAATGCCGTTGGCGAAATCGCCGAAGCCGAAGGCCACCACCCTGGCCTGATGACCGAATGGGGCAAAGTCACTGTGACCTGGTGGAGCCATTCGATCAAAGGTCTGCACCGCAATGACTTCATCATGTGCGCCCGCACCGATGAAGTGGCCAAGAACGCCGAAGGCCGCAAGTAACCTGCCTGGCAGCGCCCGCAGAGGCCGTGGACTCTGCGGGCGCTTGCCGTTTCAACTGCATCCCCTGCCACGTGCTGCGTCCGATATCCGCCCGCTAGCCGACAGCTGATCGGCAAAAAGTTCAAACTGTCATGTCGACTGCTGTATCCTGCCCAAGCTTTTTCAAAGCCACACACGCGCCTGGCGCAGCCTTTTCAACTCACACTTGCGAGGACGACGAGATGCATGAGATCCCGAATCATCCCTTCCCAAGCCTGAACCCCGAAGAGCACACCGTTGCCGCCCACTCTGAACCGACGCCAGCCGTCGAGCAGAATGGCGACGATACATCCAGCGCTGATCAGGAATAACCGCGCACGGCAGTGTGAAAACGGCTGAACACGGGAAACCCCACTTCATCACGTTTTCACACCGTCCAGAGTGCCGCTGGCAAGCCCAACCTCATCAGCCAGACCTACCACCCCCTCCTGCGGTCACCTCTCCATGACTCCCCTACCTCGCTGAAATTCAGCGCAGGGCAAACTGCAGCACGACTTCGAGCGGATGGCGCAACTGCTTGTCTGCCAGGCGCTTGACCTGACTGCGGCAGGAATAGCCAGTCGCCAGGGGCTCACCCTGTTTATCCAGCTTGGTCGCCCACGACTGTTCGAAGATAGTCCGCGAGGTCTGCTGGTTGCGCGCCTCATGCCCATAAGTGCCAGACATGCCACAGCAGCCGGTGGCCTCGGTGACCAATGTCAGGCCCATACGTGCGAAGACCTGCTCCCATTGCCGAGTGCTGGCCGGTACGTTGGTTTTCTCGGTGCAGTGCGCCATCAAGCGGAAGTTGGCGCCAGTGGCTGGCACTTGCTCAGGCAGCACATCGATCAGCCATTCCTGCGGCAACAGCACTTTCGGGCAGTCCTGCAGCCTCTCGACCTTCTGGTATTCCTGGCGATACACCAGGGTCATGGCCGGGTCCAGGCCTACCAATGGCACGCCACAGTCGGCCAGTGCCTTGAGCTGGCTGCCGTTGCGGATCGCCGCCTTGGCGAACGCACCGAGGAAGCCCTGCACGTGCAGCGGCTTGCCGTTGGCGCTGTAGGGCGCGAGGAAAACACGATGGCCGAGGCGATGGGCAAGCTCGATGAATGACGCCAACAGCGGCGTTTCGAAGTAGCGGGTGAAGGCATCCTGCACCAGCACGATACTGCGCTCGCGCTGGGCGGGGGTCAGTTCGCGCAGGGTCGGCACAGTGGCCATCTGCACACGGCAACGGGTCAGCGTCGCCTGGAAGTTGAAGCGGCTGATCAATGGGCTGTCGACCATGCCGACTTTGTCGGCCAGCAACTTGCTGACCCACTTCGAGCCCATCACCGCGTTATACAGGCCCGGCGCGTGGGCCAAGTACGGGATGCTGAATTCCAGCGAGCCAATCAAGTAATCGCGCAGTGGCCGCTGGTAACGGCCATGGTACAGCTCAAGGAAGCGTGAGCGGAAGTCCGGCACGTTGACCTTGATCGGGCACTGGCCTGCGCAGGATTTACAGGCCAGGCAACCGGCCATTGCGTCGTACACCTCGTGGGAAAAGTCGACCTCCCCCTGCTGCTGTGCACGGTTGTTGCGCAGCCGCGTCGGCAAGCCCTTGAGCCAGGAGACCTTGCTGCGCGCCGCGGCCAGCACGTCGATATCCGCCGCCCCTTGCAGGCGCAGCCACTCGCGCATCAACGAGGCACGGCCCTTGGGCGAATGCTGGCGCTCGCGGGTGGCCTTCCAGGACGGGCACATGGCGTCGTTGGGGTCGTAGTTGTAGCAGGCGCCGTTGCCGTTGCAGTGCACCGCGCTGCCAAAGCTCTGCCAGACGCGCTCGTCGATGGTCCGGTCGAGGTCACCACGCAGGGTCACGCCATCGACCTTGGTCAGGCCTTCGGCGCTGTCTGGCGGGGTGCAGATCTTGCCGGGGTTGAGCTGGTTGTGCGGATCGAACGCGCCCTTCAGGCGCTGCAAGGCTGGGTACAGCGCGCCGAAATACTCCGGCACGTATTCCGAGCGCAGGCCCTTGCCATGCTCGCCCCAGAGCAGCCCACCGTAGCGCTTGGTCAACGCTGCCACTGCATCCGAGATCGGTTTGACCAGCGCCGCCTGGGCCGGGTCTTTCATGTCCAATGCCGGGCGCACGTGCAGTACGCCGGCATCGACGTGGCCGAACATGCCATAGGCCAGGCCATAGCTGTCGAGCAGAGCGCGGAATTCGGCAATGTAGTCGGCCAACTGCTCGGGCGGCACGGCGGTGTCTTCGACAAACGGCTGCGGGCGCACTTCGCCTTCGACGTTGCCCAGCAGGCCGACCGAGCGCTTGCGCATGGTGTACACGCGGGTGACCGCCTCGGCGCCCTCGGCCAGGGTGTGGCCGAGCCGTTCTACACCTTTGTCAGTCTGCAGATGGCCGATGAAAGCCTGCACCCGGGCATTCACCTCGGCAGGGTCTTCACCGCAGAACTCGATCAGGTTGATGCCCAGGGTTGGCCGCTCGGCGTCCGCCGGGAAGTACTCGGCGACGCTGTGCCAGACGATATCCTGCATCGCCAGCAGCAGCACCTTGGAATCGACCGTTTCGATCGACAGCGGCTTGTGCGCCATCAGCGCATTGGCATCGCGCAGAGCATCCATGAAGCTGCTGTAGCGCACGTTGACCAGCACTGCGTATTTGGGGATCGGCAGCACGTTGAGCTTGGCTTCGACCACATAGCCCAGCGAACCCTCGGCGCCGCACAGCACGCTATTGAGGTTGAAGCGGCCCTGCTCGTCGCGCAGGTGCGCAAGGTCATAGCCGGTCAGGCAGCGATTGAGCTTGGGGAAGGTGGTCTCGATCAGTTCTGCCTGGGTTTCATGAATGTCGCGAGCAATGCGATACACCTCACCGGCGCGGCCGGGTGCGGCACAGGCCTGCTCCAGCGCAGCGTCATCGATCGGCAGGCTGTGCAGGCGTTCGCCGCCGAGCAGCACGCTGTGCAGTTCGAGCACGTGGTCGCGGGTCTTGCCGTAGGTGCAACTGCCCTGGCCGCTGGCATCGGTGTTGATCATGCCGCCAACGGTGGCGCGGTTTGAGGTAGACAGCTCGGGGGCGAAGAACAACCCGTGCGGTTTGAGCGCAGCATTGAGCTGGTCTTTGACCACACCCGCCTGGACCCGCACCCAACGCTGCTCGACGTTGATCTCGAGGATGTTGTTCATGTGCCGCGACAGGTCGACGATGATGCCATCGGTCAGCGACTGGCCATTGGTACCAGTGCCGCCGCCGCGCGGGGTCAGCTTGATGCCGGCAAAGCGCGGCTCGCTCATCAGTGCTGCAACCTTGGCCACGTCGTCTGCGTGCAACGGAAACACCGCCGCCTGCGGCAGGCGCTGGTAAATCGAGTTGTCGGTCGCGAGCACGGTACGGGTGGCGTAGTCGGCGCTGATCTGGCCGGCGAAGCCACTGCCACGCAGGGCTTCGAGGAATTCTGGGTAATTGGCGGCAGGCGCGCTGGTGTGCAACTGGGCGATCATCGTTGGATGGCCTCTTGATATGGGCTGATTCACGGTAAACCTGTCATTGCGGCATGCATCGCGCAGGCACTGATGACGAATAGGCCAATGTTCCTGTAGTTTGCCGCTGGGGGCAAACGGATATTCCTGCCGCTATTGATGAGTTTTATGAATGAATTACCGCCACCTGACGCCCTCGATGTCACTGCTGCTGGCCTTCGAGGCAGCCGCCCGGCATGAGAGCTACACCCGCGCCGCCGCCGAGCTGTCGCTAACCCAAAGCGCGGTCAGCCGCCAGGTCCAGGCGCTGGAACAGCAACTGGGCCTGACGCTGTTTCGCCGCGAGGGCCGTCAGGTGCAGCTCACCGACGTCGGCCGGCTGTACCAGGGCGAGCTCAGCGAGGCGCTCGGGCGCATCCGCAGCGCGACCTTGCAGGCCTTGGCGTACCAGTCCGGCGTGGGCACACTGCGGCTGGCCACCCTGCCCACCTTCGGCTCGAAATGGCTGCTGCCACGCCTGCATGAGTTTTACGCGGCGCACCCGGGCATGCTGGTGCATATTCATTCGCGCATCGAAGCGATCAATTTCGACACCAGCGAAATCGACGCCGCCATCGGCGTGGCCAGCAATGACTTGCCCGGGCTGATCTGCCATCGCCTGCATGCCGAGCAACTGCTGGTGATCTTGCCGCCGGACGCAGCCCGCGATGGCCAGCAGTGGGACCCAACGCGGATCAGCCAGGAAGTACTGCTGAACGTGGCCAACAACCCTCATGCATGGGGCGAATGGTTCTCCCATCAGGAGCTGCCACACCGATCGATGCGCCTGGGGCCGAGCTTCGAGCTAACCTCGCACCTGATCCAGGCGGTGCGCGCCGGCATCGGCATTGGCCTGGTGCCGCGGATTCTGGTCGAGGAAGAATTGGCCAAGGGCGAGCTGTACAGCCCCGGCGCAGCCTTTGCCAGCCAACGCAGCTACTACCTGATCTATCCGCCGCGCAACGAAGCGTTGCCCTCGCTGCGGGCATTCCGTAGCTGGTTGCTGGCGCAGATCTGATCCGCAGCGAATAAAAAACCCGATGTCAGTGACCTGACATCGGGTTTTGGGTAAAGCCCGCGACCGTTTACTTGGCCACGCTCTCTACAACTGCCTCGGCAGGACCGGCACGTTTGCCGCCCTTGAGGACATAGGCCAGGTACATCACCAGCAGCCATACCGGGATGGCGTAGACCGACACCTGGATACCCGGGATCATCAGCATGGTGCCGAGGATCAGCACCACAAAAGCCATCACCAGGTAGTTGCCGTAGGGGTACCACAACGCCTTGAACAGCGGTTTCTGGCCAGTACGGTCAAGGTGCTGGCGGAACTTGAGGTGCGAGAAGCTGATCATCGCCCAGTTGATCACCAGCGCGGCCACTACCAGCGACATCAGCAGCTCCAGCGCATGCTGCGGCATGAAGAAGTTGAGCAGCACCGCTACCAGGGTGACCGCTGCCGAAGCCAGAATCGAACGAACCGGCACGCCGCGCTTGTCGATCTTGGCCAGGCCTGCTGGAGCATCGCCCTGCTCGGCCATGCCGTAGAGCATGCGCGCATTGCAGTAGGTGCCGCTGTTGTACACCGACAGCGCCGCGGTCAATACCACGAAGTTGAGCAGGTGCGCAGCAACGTCGCTACCCAGCAGCGAGAACACCTGCACGAACGGGCTACTGCCGTAGCTGCCGCCGGCGGCTTCGATGCTGGCGACCAGGGTATTCCAAGGGGTCAGCGAGAGCAGGATCACCAGTGCACCGATATAGAAGATCAGGATGCGGTAGATGACCTGATTGATCGCCTTGGGGATGACGGTTTTCGGCTTGTCAGCCTCGGCCGCCGTAAAACCGAGCATCTCCAGGCCGCCGAACGAGAACATGATGATCGCCAGCGCCATCACCAGCCCCGTGACGCCGTTGGGGAAGAACCCGCCATGCACCCACAGGTTGGTGACCGACGCTTCCGGGCCGCCACTGCCTGAGGTGAGCATGTAGGCGCCCAGGCCGATCATGCCGACGATGGCCACGACCTTAATGATCGCGAACCAGAACTCGGTCTCGCCGAACACCTTCACGTTCATCAAATTGATGGCGTTGATCAGCAGGAAGAACGCCGCCGCGGTGACCCAGGTCGGGATCTCGGGCCACCAGTAATGGACGTACTTGCCCACTGCCGACAGCTCCGACATGCCCACCAGGATGTACAGCACCCAGCAGTTCCAGCCCGACAGGAAGCCGGCAAAACCGCCCCAGTACTTGTGCGCAAAGTGGCTGAAGGAACCTGCCACAGGCTCCTCGACAATCATCTCGCCGAGTTGGCGCATGATCATGAAGGCAATGAAGCCGCAGATGGCGTAGCCGAGGATCATCGACGGGCCGGCAGACGCCATCACTCCGGCTGAGCCGAGGAACAGGCCAGTACCAATCGCGCCGCCGAGGGCGATCAACTGGATGTGGCGGTTTTTCAGGCCCCGCTTGAGCTCGCCTGACTGCTTGATTTGTCCACTCATGAACGAAGTCACCTGCTTGTTTTTATCTGTGACGGAATCGGACCCACCGCACTCGTGGCGCAGCGGAATGGGCAAGGTGGTTACCTTGGATTTTTTCTGGATTCACGGGACGCGACGGGCAACAGGCCCAGGATCGGTCAGCCGGGAGTCAGCAGAAATGCGCGGTACGCAAGGGGGTCACAGGTAAAACGCGGCGCATTGTATACCCTCGCAAGCGCGCAGGCGTCAACGCGATGCGTCATTTCCTGTAGGAAAAGCGCACCGATCCGGTGGGAAGAGCCAGTTGTGGCGAACTGATCGGCGTACATTGCGCCTCCATTTGTTGTTTTATTAGCCGGGCTCTTTGGCCGGGCTGTGCACAGGGCATGGGGCTATATCAGCGTGTTGCGGGGCACTGGGCAAGGGCCTGGTTGGGTGCAGGGAGGGCTCTGCGGCGGGGGTTTGGCAAGTTTGCGTTACGCGGGGAGCGTTTGCTTGGGGAATCGGGAGATTCCGTAAGGATTTCTTTACGAGGCGGATGGAAAAGTTGCCAGGCATTGCGCCTGGGTTTGCCATCGAAACCACTGGGGCCGCAAAGCGGCCCCAGATCACACGCTATCAGCCGCGCGGCTTGCCGCGACCACCGCCAGCAGGCTTGCCGCCAGTTGGGCGACCGCCACTGGTGCGGGCACCGTCAGGCTTGTTGGTGCGCTTGCGTACATCGCTCGGACGCTCGGCTACCGCACTGGCGGCCGGAGCACGGCTGCCCTTGCGCGCAGCCGCGCTGTCTTCACGCGGCGCACGGGCCGGGCGCTCGGCCTGGCCTTCCTGCGCCGGGCGCAGATTGCGTACGCGTTCGCCACGGCCCAGCGGACGGCTGGACTTGCGCTGCATACGCTCCATCTTGTCCTTGGCCTTGAGGTTCAAGGTCGGCAGCGCAACCGGCTGCAGGCCCACTTCAGCGGCAAGGATGTCGATTTCGTACTGGCTCATTTCGCGCCAGCGACCCATTGGCAGGTCGGAGTTGAGGAACACCGGACCGAAGCGCACACGCTTCAGACGGCTGACGATCACACCCTGCGACTCCCACAGGCGACGTACTTCGCGGTTACGGCCTTCCATCACCACGCAGTGGTACCAATGGTTGAAGCCTTCGCCACCCGGCGCTTTCTGGATGTCGGTGAACTTCGCCGGGCCATCTTCAAGCACCACGCCAGCCTTGAGTCGATCGAGCATTTCGTCGTCGACTTCGCCGCGCACACGTACCGCGTACTCGCGGTCCATCTCGTAGGATGGGTGCATCAGGCGGTTGGCCAGTTCGCCATCAGTGGTGAACAGCAGCAGGCCGGTGGTGTTGATGTCGAGACGACCGATGTTGATCCAGCGGCCCTCTTTCGGCCGTGGCAGGCGATCGAACACGGTTGGACGGCCTTCCGGGTCGTCACGGGTGCAGATCTCGCCATCTGGCTTGTTGTACATGATCACCCGGCGGGTGGCCTCGGAGGCCTCCACGCGCTTGATCAGCTTGCCATCGACCGAGATCGCGTCATGCATGTCGACACGCTGACCAAGGGTCGCGGCAACGCCGTTGACCTTGATCCGGCCCTGGCTGATCCAGGCCTCGACATCCCGACGCGAGCCCACGCCGATGCGGGCGAGAACTTTTTGCAGTTTTTCGCCGGATGGAGGAATAGGTTGGGTATCGAGCAGCTCTTTGTCACTCATCTGGGCACCTCCCGGTGTAAGAATGAAATGCGGTATCTGGCCACGAATGGGCCAGAGGGGCGCGCACTATACGCGGTTCATCAGCCAAGCGCACTGCAGAGTAGCGCCTTTTACGCAGGCAGCCAGGCTTTGCGCCGAACGGTCAACTCAGTTCGGCGTCATCTTCGGGCAACGGATCAGGCTGCGCCTCGGGCAGGTCTTCAAAATCAATCTTCAGACCTTCTTCCATCGCATCCAGCTCGACCAGCAGGCTGCGGAAGCTGGTCTCGGTCGGCGGCTCGCCCACCTCTTGCTCGCCCAGGCTGGCATCAGCCAACGCCTGCAGATGCGCCGGCACCGGGGCGTCGTCCGGGTCAAGCAGGGGCTCGGGCTCCATCTCGCGAAGCTCGGCCAGGGCTGGCAACTGGTCAAGGCTCTTCAGGTTGAAATGATCGAGAAACGCCTTGGTAGTGGCAAACATCGCTGGGCGCCCCGGCACTTCACGGTAGCCGACGATGCGGATCCACTCGCGCTCCATCAGCGTCTTGACGATGTTGGTGTTGACCGCCACACCACGCACGTCTTCGATCTCGCCGCGAGTGATGGGCTGGCGGTAGGCAATCAGCGCCATGGTTTCGAGCAGGGCCCGCGAGTAACGCTGCGGCCGTTCTTCCCACAGCCGGCCTACCCAAGGCGCAAAGTTCTCGCGGATTTGCAGGCGATAGCCACTGGCGACCTCTTTGAGCTCAAAGGCGCGGCCATTGCAGGACTTGGCCAGCAGTTCGAGGGCCTTCTTGAAGACAGCCGGTGCCGGACGCTCGGTTTCATCGAGCAGCTCGTACAGCCGTTCAAGCGATTGCGGCTTGCCCGAGGCCAGCAGAAAAGCCTCGATCAGCGACGCCAGGTCGCGCGGTTCATTCAGGTTCATTGGAGTTGGGTCGGCTTGTTTCAGTCGGTCCGCGCACGGACATGGATCGGGGCGAAGGGCTCATTCTGCACCAGTTCGATCAGCGATTCCTTAACCAGCTCCAGAATCGCCATGAAGGTGACCACCACGCCAAGCTTGCCCTCTTCGACGGTGAACAACTCGACAAAGGGCACAAAGGCGCCGCCCTTGAGGCGCTCGAGCACCTCACTCATACGCTCACGGGTAGAGAGTGTCTCGCGGCTGATCTGGTGGCTCTCGAACAGGTCATTGCGGCGCATGACTTCAGCCATCGACAGCAGAATCTCTTCCAGGCTGACATCGGGCAGCAATTTGCGCACCTGCGCCTGCGGTGCGTCCAGCCTGGGAATGATCACGTCGCGGCCAACCCGGGCGAGGGTGTCGATGCCCTCGGCCGCGGCCTTGAACCGCTCGTACTCCTGCAAGCGGCGGATCAGCTCAGCCCGCGGATCGCCCTCCTCCTCTTCAACCTCGCTGGAGCGCGGCAACAGCATGCGCGACTTGATCTCGGCCAGCATGGCGGCCATCAGTAGGTATTCTGCGGCCAGTTCGAGGCGCACCGACTTCATCAGCTCGACGTAGGTCATGTACTGGCGGGTGATTTCCGCGACGGGAATATCAAGGATGTCGATGTTCTGCTTGCGAATCAGGTACAGCAGCAGATCGAGCGGGCCTTCAAATGCCTCAAGAATCACTTCAAGCGCATGCGGAGGGATGTACAGGTCCAGCGGCAGCTCGGTAACCGCCTCGCCATACACCAGCGCCAGCTGCAGTTGCTGCGGTACTGAAAGATCGCTGGCCGCTGCCTCGGGCTGCGCCAGTTGATTCACGCATCCACCAGGAACGGCGTTGGGTCGCCGCAGCCAACCCGGATCACTTCAGGCTCGTCGCCGCTGAGGTTGATCACCGTCGACCCTTCGACGTTGCCAAAGCCGCCGTCGATGATCAGGTCGACGTGATGTTCCAGCGCCTGGCGGATCTCGTAAGGGTCATTCATCGGCTCTTCGTCGCCGGGCATGATCAGGCTGACGCTCATCAATGGCTCGCCCAGCTCGGCCAGCAACGCCAGCACGATCGGATTGGACGGCACGCGCAGGCCGATGGTACGGCGCTTTTCATGCAGCAGCAGGCGCGGCACTTCGCGCGTGGCATTGAGGATGAAGGTATAAGGCCCCGGCACATGCGCCTTGAGCAGGCGGAACGTGGAGGTGTCGATCTTGGCAAACAAGCCCATTTGCGACAGGTCGCAGCACAGCAGGGTGAAGTTGTGGTTCTTGTCGAGCTGGCGCAAACGGCGCACCCGCTCGATGGCGCTCTTGTCGCCGATCTGGCAACCCATGGCATAGGCGGAGTCGGTCGGATAGACCACCACCCCACCCTTGCGAATGATTTCCACTGCCTGTTTGATCAGGCGCGGCTGCGGGTTCTCCGCATGAATCTGGAAAAATTGGCTCACTAAATCGTCCTGTTCAAACCGCCATAGGCTGCTCATGCTTGAATCGACGCCACAGAGGTGGCAGGTCCTCAGGCAATGGCCGATAGGCACCGATCTCGCCCCAGGTGCCGGGGCCGTGGAAATCACTGCCAGCGCTTGCCAGCAGGCCGAACTCACGGGTAAGGATGGACATGGTGCCCACCTGCTCAGCCGGCATCATGCCGTTGACCACTTCAAGTGCCTGCCCGCCTGCTTGAATATAGTCGGCAATCAGCCGTCTACGCTTGCTGCGGGTCAGTTCGTAGTGCATCGGATGCGCCAGGCTTACCCAAGCGTTGGACTGGCGCAGGGTCGCGACAGTTTCCTCGAGTGTAGGCCAATGCAGCTTCACATCGCCCAGCTTGCCGGCACCGAGCCATTTGCGAAACGCTTCGCCGCGGTCCTTGACGTGTCCGGCACGCACCAGGTAGTCGGCAAAGTGCGGCCGCGCCGGAGCATTGCCGCTGTCGCCGAGTTCCTGCTGCACCGCGCGAGCACCTTCGAGGGTGTTGGGCATGCCCTTGGCAGCCAGGCGTCGGTCGATTTCTTCGGCGCGCAGCCAGCGACCACGGTGCAAAGCTTCGATTGCGCTCAGCAACGGCGGCGCATCGAGAGGAAAATCGTAACCCAATATGTGGATGGTCGCGCCGCCCCAGGTGCACGACAACTCGATGCCGCTGACCCAGTGCATACCCCGCTCAATGCAGGCCTGGCGGGCCTCGGGCAGGCCTTCGATGGTGTCGTGATCGGTCAAGGCGAAAGTCTGCACGCCGTGCTCGTGGGCGCGGGCGACCAGAATCGAAGGCGCCAGGGCGCCGTCGGAGGCCGTGCTGTGACAGTGCAGATCAACATTCATGGAGGAGCGCTTTCGCTGGAATCGATGTTTGATATTATGCCGTCACATCCCGCTTCTGGCTGCCATTGTGAAACAATTCGTCGATTTCATTCCGTTGCTGCTGTTTTTCATCGTCTACAAGCTCGACCCGCGCCCACTCGAAGTGGCCGGTCACAGCTTCGAATTCGGCGGTATCTACAGCGCCACTGCGGTGTTGATCGCAAGCTCGCTGGTGGTCTACGGCGCGCTGCTGATCCGCCAGCGCAAGCTGGAAAAAGGCCAATGGCTGACCCTGCTCGCATGCCTGCTGTTCGGCGGCCTGACCCTGGCTTTCCACAGCGAAACCTTCCTTAAATGGAAAGCCCCGGTGGTCAACTGGTTGTTTGCCCTGGCTTTTGCCGGCAGCTACTTCATCGGTGATCGGGTGCTGATCAAACGCATCATGGGTCACGCCCTGACCCTGCCGGATGCGATCTGGGCACGGCTGAACCTGGCGTGGATCTGCTTCTTCCTGATCTGCGGTGCGGCCAACCTGTTCGTGGCCTTTACCTTCCAGGACTTCTGGGTCGACTTCAAAGTGTTCGGCAGCCTCGGCATGACCGTGATCTTCCTGGTCGCCCAAGGCGTCTACCTGTCGCGCCACCTGCACGACAGCGACTCAACTACCCCCAAGACCGAGGATTGACATGCTCTACGCCATCATCTCCAGCGACGTCGCCAACTCTCTGGACAAACGCCTGGCCGCGCGCCCTGCGCATATCGAGCGCCTGCAGCAGCTGCAAGGCGAAGGCCGCGTGGTCCTGGCTGGGCCACACCCGGCCATCGACAGCAATGACCCGGGCGCTGCTGGCTTTACCGGTAGCCTGATCGTCGCCGAGTTCGACAGCCTGGCTGCAGCGCAAGCCTGGGCCGATGCCGACCCGTACGTGGCTGCGGGCGTGTATGACAAGGTGGTGGTCAAGCCGTTCAAGCAGGTCATGCCATAACCCGCTGCACCTGCCGGCCCTGCCCGCAGGGCCGGCATCCAATCGCCCTCATCTAATCCGACGAGCGGCCGATACCCCTCAGTCAACACCGCCGAACCGACAAATGTGCTGCGTAATTGGCGCAGACGTTGCACTGTTCTCGGTAGTCTGCGGTATCTTTGCCACTGGCGGACACAGAAGACGCCGTCAATGGTTGAATTGAGTGAGTCATGAGCGAGCTGTTACTGATTGATGATGACCAGGAGCTCTGCGAGCTGCTTTGCAGCTGGCTGACCCAGGAAGGTTTTGTAGTGCGGGCTTGCCATGATGGCCGCAGTGCGCGTCAGGCCCTGGCCGAATGCGCGCCGGCGGCCGTCGTGCTGGACGTGATGTTGCCTGATGGCAGCGGCCTTGAGCTGCTCAAGCAGCTGCGCAGCGAGCACGCCGAACTGCCGGTGCTGATGCTCTCGGCACGCGGCGAGCCATTGGACCGGATCCTCGGCCTGGAACTGGGCGCCGACGATTACCTGGCCAAACCCTGCGACCCCCGCGAGCTGACCGCCCGCCTGCGCGCCGTATTGCGCCGCAGCCACCCGGCAGCGCCGAGCAGCCAGGTCGAAATCGGCGACCTTGCGTTCAGCCCGGCCCGTGGCGTGGTCAGCGTCGAAGGTCGCGAGATGACCTTGACCTTGTCCGAGAGCCGCATCCTCGAGGCGCTGCTGCGCCAGCCTGGCGAGCCGCTGGACAAACAGGAGCTGGCCCAGATCAGCCTTGGCCGCAAACTGACGCTGTATGACCGCAGCCTGGACATGCACGTGAGCAACCTGCGCCGTAAAGTTGGGCCCCACCCCGACGGCCGCCCGCGCATCGTCGCCCTGCGCAGCCGTGGCTATTACTACAGCCTCTGAGCCCTGCAGCAGACACAGGCAAGCCGCGCGACGCGGCTTGCCTTTCGCTCTAATGAGCCGCAACGCCCTGCAACCTCTTTACCCTGCCTTTACCTTGACCTGACTGCGCCTGACCTTGATCTCCCTAAACTGGGCTCATCCGGTAACAACCGGCCCATGAGAGGAGAAACACCATGCGCAAGACCCTGATCGCTCTGATGTTCGCCGCTGCCCTGCCAACCGTAGCCATGGCCATGCCAGACGGCGGTCCACATCACGACGGCCCGCATCACCGCGGCAATGCGCCTTACGCCCAGCTCGACCTGACTCCGGAGCAACGCCAGCAGATCGGCAAGCTCAAGGGCGACGGCATGAAAGCCCAGCGCGAGATTACCAAGCGCTACCTGGACAAACTGCCGGCGGCCGATAAAAAAGCCATGCAGGACGAGCTCAAGGCCCGTCACGACAAGACCGACAGCGAGATCCGCGGCCTGCTCAAGCCCGAGCAACAGAAGATGTTCGACGCGCAGCAGAAAGAACGCGCTGCACGCAAGGCTGAATGGAAGGAATTCCAGGCCTGGAAAGCTGAAAAAGCCGGCAAGGCTCAGTAAGCTGTAACCCACTGCCCGGCCCGCTCAGAAGCGGGCCGGGCTTTTCTCGTTTGTGGAGGTCTCGTCTTGCGTTCATTGTTCTGGCGCATCCTGGCCAGTTTCTGGCTAGCCATCGCCCTGGTCGCAGGGCTGTCGATCCTGCTTGGCCATATGCTCAACCAGGACAACTGGATCCTCAGCCGTCACCCAGGCCTGAATACCCTGGCCAGCGGCTGGGCACAGCACTATGAACAAGACGGCGTGGCCTCGGCCCAGCGCTTTCTGGAACGGCGCAAGCAGCGCTACAAGGTCGATGTGCAGGTACTCAACGACGCCGGCGATGCGGTGGTGCCGGGCACCTTCCCGCGCCGTGCGGCCGATTTTGAAGCGCGCCAGCACAATGACCAGCGGCGCTTGCCGTGGCGCCGATTGACCGAGGAATACACCAGCCCCAGCAGCGGCGAGACCTACCTGCTGATCTACCGCATCCCGCACCCGGAGCTGGATGCCTGGCACCGCGAAAGCCTGCTCTGGCCACTCAGCGCGCTCGGCATCGCCCTGGTGGTGCTGACCTTGTTCAGCCTGTTGGTGACGCTGTCGATTACCCGCCCGCTGAGCCGCCTGCGCGGCGCCGTGCATGACCTTGGCCAGACCAGCTACCAGCAGAACAGCCTGGCCCAACTGGCGGCCCGGCGTGACGAGTTCGGCGTGCTGGCGACCGACTTCAACAAGATGGGCGCGCGCCTGCAGAGTTTGATCGGCAGCCAGCGCCAGTTGCTGCGCGACGTCTCGCACGAACTGCGCTCACCGCTGGCGCGCCTGCGTATCGCCCTGGCGCTGGCCGAACGCGCGCAACCCGAGCAGCGCCAAGCCCTGTGGCCGCGCCTGACCCGCGAATGCGACCGACTGGAAGACCTGATCAGCGAGATTCTTGCCCTGGCCCGAGTCGATGCCGAGCAGGCGTTGGTTGAGCCGATCGACGTCAACGCTCTGCTGGGCAGTGTGCGCAAGGACGCGCAACTGAGTGCGCCGGAGCAGGAGATTCGCCTGGAAGCCGCGCCCGGGCTGACCTTGCAGGGCTGGCCGACGCTGGTCGAGCGCGCCGTGGATAACCTGGTGCGCAACGCATTGCGCTTCAATCCCAGCGGCAAACCGATCGAGATCAGCGCCAGGCTTGAGCAGCAGCGGGTGCTGATAACTGTGCGTGACCATGGTCCAGGGGTTGCGCCGGAGTATCTTGCTCAACTCGGCGAGCCGTTCTTCCGTGCACCGGGACAGGACTCCGCCGGTCATGGGCTTGGTCTGGCGATAGCCCGGCGTGCAGCCGAGCGGCATGGTGGCAGCCTGATCCTGAGCAACCATGCCCAGGGAGGCTTCGTTGCTCGTCTGGAGTTCCCGGTCACGGCCGTCGTTGGCAGTTGATCGAGCGCTCCTTTACACCGAAAGCGGTGGGGCGCAGAGCGCCCCTTGCACGACTCAGCCCCAGGCGCGGACGAAGTCGGCCGTGTCCAGCACAGGCGCGGTGCGGGGCTCGTTGAGCGGCGTTCCGAGGTACAGGTAGCCTATCAACTCCTCGTTGGCCTCCAGCCCCAGGCCTTGATGAACATGGGCGTCGAAAGCCATGTCGCCGGTACGCCAGACAGCGCCGATACCCTGTGCATGGGCGGCGATGAGGATGCCGTGGGCAGCGCAACCGGCGGCCAGCCGCTGCTCGGACTTGGGCACCTTGAAGTGATCCTGCAGACGCGCGATAACCACGATCAGCAGCGGCGCGCGCAGCGGCATGGCGCGCGCCTTGTCCAGTGCGGCCTGGCTGGCGTCGCCTTTATTGGCCAGCGCTTCGGCAAACAGCTCACCAAGCTTTGCCCGGCCTTCGCCCTCGATGGTCAGAAAGCGCCATGGGCGCAGCTGGCCGTGGTCCGGCGCGCGCAACGCCGCCTGGAACAACCCCTCGCGTTGCGCCGCATTGGGCGCCGGCTCGGTCAGGCGTGGCACGGATACACGGTTGAGCAATGCGTCGAGAGCCTCCATCGGCTACCCTCCTGGCAGATAAAAAGTGCTGCCATTCTGCACTATCGGCGCCTGCCATGGCAGCACCGCTGCATCTGCCAAGGGCGTTTACTTAACCAGCCCCACAGGTAGAATGGCGCCCTTTCCGATTCGAGTCAGAGCAGATCACATGGCGTTGCCGACCTTAAGAATCATTGGTTTCATCATCGGCATCTTCCTGATCACCCTGGCGGTCAGCATGGTCGTGCCGATGGCCACCCTGCTGGTGTTCGAACGCACCGGCGACATGCCTTCGTTTCTCTGGTCAAGCCTGATCACCTTCATCGCCGGCCTGGCGCTGATCATCCCCGGCCGCCCCGAGCACGTGCACCTGCGCCCACGCGACATGTACCTGCTCACCGTCAGCAGTTGGCTGATCGTCTGCGTGTTCGCGGCGTTGCCGTTCCTGTTGACTCAGCACATCAGCTATACCAACGCCTTTTTCGAGAGCATGTCGGGGATTACCGCCACCGGTGCGACGGTGTTGAGTGGGCTGGACACCATGTCTCCCGGCATTCTCATGTGGCGCTCGATGCTGCACTGGCTGGGTGGTATCGGCTTTATCGCCATGGCGGTGGCGATCTTGCCGTTGCTGCGCATTGGTGGCATGCGCCTGTTCCAGACCGAGTCTTCGGACCGCTCGGAGAAGGTCATGCCGCGCTCGCACATGGTCGCCAAGTCGATCGTGCTGGTGTACGTCGGCATTACCTTCCTCGGCAGCCTGGCGTTCTGGTGGGCGGGCATGAGCCTGTTCGATGCGATCAACCACGCCATGTCGGCGATCTCCACCGGCGGTTTTTCCACCTCGGACCTGTCGCTGGCCAAGTGGGACATCCCGGCCGTGCACTGGGTTGCGGTAGTGGTGATGATCTTCGGCAGCATGCCGTTCACGCTGTATGTGGCGACGCTGCGCGGCAATCGCCGAGCGCTGTTCAAGGATCAACAGGTGCAGGGCTTGCTGGGCCTGCTGGTGATCACCTGGCTGGTACTTGGCACCTGGTACTGGGCAACCACCGAACTGCACTGGCTGGATGCCCTGCGCCACGTCGCGCTGAACGTCACCTCGATCGTTACCACCACCGGTTTCGCCTTGGGCGACTACAGCCTGTGGGGCAACTTCTCGCTGATGCTGTTTTTCTATCTGGGCTTTATCGGTGGCTGCTCCGGCTCGACGGCCGGCGGGATCAAGATTTTCCGCTTTCAGGTCGCCTACATCCTGCTCAAGGCCAGCCTCAATCAGTTGATCCACCCGCGCGCGGTGATCAAGCAGAAGTACAACGGCCATCGCCTGGATGAAGAGATCGTCCGCTCGATTCTGACTTTCTCGTTCTTCTTCGCCATCACCATCTGCGTAATCGCCCTGCTGCTGTCGCTGCTGGGGGTGGACTGGATGACAGCGCTGACCGGCGCCGCGGGCACTGTGTCCGGCGTAGGCCCGGGCCTGGGCGAAGTGATTGGCCCAGCGGGCAACTACGCCACTTTACCGGATGCCGCCAAGTGGATCCTGGCCGGCGGCATGCTGCTCGGCCGGCTGGAAATCATCACCGTGCTGGTTCTATGTATGCCGGCGTTCTGGCGTCACTGACCGCCTCGGCGCCCAGCCGCGAGCGGTATTCGCTGGGGGTAGCGTCGAACCAACGGCGAAATGCCCTGTAGAAATTGCTCGGGTCGGAAAAGCCCAGCAAGTAGGCGGTTTCGAGCAGGGTCATGCCTGATTGGGCCAGGTACTGCTCAGCCAACTCGCGACGGGTGTCGTCGAGCAGCGTCTGGAAACTGGTGCCCTCCTCCTGCAAACGCCGCTGCAGGGTGCGCTGAGACATGTGCAGCGCCTGCGCCACGGTTTCGCGCTTGGGCTCGCCCTGGGGCAGGATCCGGCACAACACCTGACGCACCCGGTGGGTGACGCGGCTTTCCGAGAAGCGGGCCAGATATTCGCCGGCAAAGCGGTCATGCAACACCGCCATGGCTTCATTGGCGGTGGGCAATGGCGCTTCCATATCGGCCCGCTCGAACACCAACGCGTCGTGAGCAGCGCCAAATACCAGCGGCGAGTGAAAGGCTACCTTGTAAGGCTCGATGTCGTCAGGCTGTGGCCCTTGGATAAGCACGCGCCGCGGCTGGATCGGTCGCCCGCTCAACCATTTGCTCAGCGCCAGCGCGCACGCCAGCGAGGCTTCGGCACTGTGGCGGGTTGGCGGCAGGTGGTCGCCGTGCACGGTCAGCACCAGCGAGTAACCCTCAGGCCCGAGGCGGAAGCTCAGGTCCGAGCTTTCGGCGATGATCCGCTGGTAGCGCACCAGCCGTTCGAAGCCCTCGGCCAGGGTACGGCTGGACATCAGCGCATAACCGACCACATGAAACGATGCCGGGCGCACCACCCGCGCCATGTTCAAGCCGATCGCCTGGTTACCCGACAGCTCGACCGCCAGTTGCCACAGGCGGGTCATCGAATCCTGCGGGAAGCGCGCGTCCGGGTCATCCAGCGCAGCGAAGTCCAGGCCGAGTTCCTTGAACATGGCCTGGCAGTCGAGGCCTTCCAGCTCGAGGGCCTTGACGATGCCGGATGCCCAGCTGGCGGATGTGGTTCTTTCACTCATAACCGGCTTCTTGTGCTGACCGCTCCTGCGGTGAATGCCAAGGATACTCAATTGGCGCTTATTGTCACTGGCCCGCTTTGCCTATGACTCTAGACTCTAATCAGGCTCCACGCCGTGTACCCACGCCATAAGCAGTTGCTCAGGGAGCGAAATAATGGACCGCACAGCGCAGTTTCGCAGTTTTGCCGAGTTCTACCCCTTCTACCTCGGCGAGCACAGCAACCCCACCTGCCGGCGGCTGCACTTCGTCGGCACCAGCCTGGTGATAGCACTGCTCGCCTACACCATTGCCAGCGGCAAATGGTTGTTGCTGTTGTTGATCCCGGTTGCCGGATATGGCTTTGCCTGGATCGGGCATTTTGTCTTCGAGAAGAATCGCCCAGCGACGTTCGATCATCCGTGGTACAGCCTGATCGGCGACTTCGCGATGTTCCGTGACGTCTTGCTGGGCAAGGTCAGCTTGTAGGGCGCCAGGGCTGCGTACATGCTGATGCGCGGCACGGGGATGGGCGAATTGGGCACAGACAGCGCCCCCGCTTGCGCTTAAACTGGCTCGCACCTGTCATCAGCCACCGCTGCGCCACGCCTCGTACCTATCGCCAGCGGTCCGCACAGAGGACTCCCATGACACCCCGCACCGCCCTCGGCGCTCTGCACATCGGCGCGCTGCTGTTTGGCCTGACCGGTGTCTTCGGCAAGCTCGCTGTCTCGGCCAGCCCGGCCATCATTGTTTTTGGCCGTGCCGCCTTCGCCGTGCTGGCGCTGGGTCTGTTTGCCCAGTTCATGCGTCAGACCTGGCAACCACTCAAAGGCGCTGATGTGCGCCGCCTGCTGCTTGGCGGCGTGTTGCTGGCCGGTCATTGGGTAAGCTTTTTCATCGCGGTCAAGGTTGCCGGCGTGGCCATCGCCACCCTGGGCTTTGCCAGCTTCCCGGCGTTCACGGTAATCCTTGAAGGGCTGTTGTTTCGCGAGCGCATCCGTCGCAACGAGCTGATGCTTGTCGTGCTGGTGAGCATCGGTCTGATCCTCGTCACGCCCGCCTTCGACCTGGCCAGCGAGGCCACCAGTGGCCTGCTCTGGGCATTGTTTTCGGGGCTACTATTCTCGCTGCTGTCGCTGACCAATCGCGCGGGTGGCGCGCGCTTGCCGGCGGCGCAGGCAGCGCTCTGGCAGAATCTGGTGGTAGCGCTGTGCCTGCTGCCGTTCGCAGCGCCGGGTCTGGCCGACGTTCGCGCTGTCGACTGGCTCTGGATCGGCCTGCTTGGGGTGTTCTGTACCGGCATTGCGCACAGCCTGTTCGTCGCTGCGCTGGCGGTGATCAAGGCGCGCACCGCCGCCGTGGTGTTCGGCATGGAGCCGGTCTATGGCATCGCGGTGGCCTGGGCGCTGTTCGCCGAGCGGCCTTCGCTGACCATGCTCGCCGGCGGCGCCTTGATCGTGCTGGCGATCATCCTCTCCAGCCGCCTGGCCAGCGAGCCGGCCAGCGCCGCCAAGCCTGCAACCCAGGGCAGCTGATCAGCGATCGTTGTGGCCGAGGTCGCGCTGCGGGTCGATCTGGTCGCGTACGCGCTGTTTGAGCTGCTTGGCCTCGGGGAAGCCGCCATCCGCCTTGCGCTCCCAGATCTGCACACCGTTGCAGGTGACCCGGAACACGCCACCGGTGCCTGGCTCCAGCGCGACCCGGGCCAGATCGTCGGCAAAGGTGCTGAGCAGCTCCTGCGCCAGCCAGGCGGCGCGCAGCAGCCATTGGCACTGAGTGCAATAATTGATGACTATTTCGGGCTTGCTCGCAGACATGATCAGCTATCTCCAGAGTGTTGGCCGCTTATACTAGCGGCCTTTCCCTCTGCTTTGAGACTGGACGATGCACCGCTTGCTGTTGTGCCTGATGCTGCTGCTTACCTGTTTGCCGATCACAGCTGCCGAAAACACCCGGCCCAAGGTCGGCCTGGTGCTGTCTGGCGGCGCAGCCAGGGGCCTGGCGCACATTGGCGTGCTCAAGGCGCTGGAAGAGCAAGGCGTGCGCGTCGATGCCATTGCCGGCACCAGCATGGGGGCGGTCATTGGCGGCCTGTATGCTTCGGGTTACAGCGTCGAAGAGCTGGAAAAACTCGCCACCACACTCGACTGGCAGCAGGCGCTGTCCGATGCGCCACCGCGCAAGGACGTGCCGTTCCGGCGCAAGCAGGATGATCGCGATTTTCTCGTCAAGCAGAAGCTGAGCTTTCGCGACGACGGCAGCCTGGGCCTGCCGCTGGGGGTGATCCAGGGTCAGAACCTCGCCCTGCTGCTGGAAAGCAAATTGGCCCACACCGCTGATACCCGCGACTTCGACAAACTGCCGATCCCCTTCCGCGCCGTCGCAACCGACATCGCCAGTGGCGAAAAAGTGGTGTTCCGCCGTGGCCACCTGCCGCAGGTGATCCGCGCCAGCATGTCGATCCCGGCGGTGTTCGCCCCAGTCGAGATGGATGGGCGCTTGCTGGTCGACGGCGGCATGGTCGACAACATCCCGCTGGATGTCGCCCGCGAGATGGGCGTCGATCTGGCCATTGTGGTCGACATCGGTACTCCGTTGCGCGACCGCAAGCAACTGAACACGGTCGTGGATGTGCTCAACCAGTCGATCACCCTGATGACCCGGCGAAACTCCGAAGAGCAACTGGCCAACCTGCACCGCGATGACATCCTGATTCAGCCGCCCTTGGCGGCATTCGGCGTCACTGACTTCGGCCGCACCGCCGAGATGATCGAGGCCGGCTACCGCGCCACCCGTGCTCTTGATGCCCGGCTGGCTACACTGCGCCAGGCTGAGGGCGATACTCAGCTCGCCATCGCCCGCTCGCCGCGCCAGCGCACCCCGGTGATTACCGCAATCAAGGTCGAGAATGATTCGAAGGTCAGCGACGACGTGATCCGCTACTACGTTCGCCAGCCGATTGGCGAGCCACTGGAGCTGGAGCGTCTGCAGACCGACATGGGTACCCTGTATGGCCTGGATTACTTTGACGGTGTGCAGTACCGCGTGGTGCACAAGGGCGACGACAACACCCTGGTGATCAAGGCCAGCGGCAAACGCGGCGGTACCGACTACCTACGCCTGGGCCTCAACCTGTCGGACGACATGCGCGGCGACAGCGCCTTCAACCTCGGCGCCAGCTACCGCATCAATGGCATCAATCGGCTGGGCGGTGAATGGCTGACGCGGGCGCAGATCGGCGATCAGCAAGAGCTGTACAGCGAGTTCTATCAGCCGCTGGACATCGGTTCGCGGTATTTCGTCGCGCCGTATCTGGATCTGGGTTCACAGAACATCGAAGCGACACTGGAAAATGACCCGATCGCCGAATACCGCCTGCAACGCTATGGTTTCGGCATCAACCTCGGCCGCCAGATCGGTACCTATGGCGAGGTGCGTGCAGGCGTGGGCAAGGCCTGGGGCAACGCCGACGTTCGCATTGGTGATCAGGACCTGCCCTCGGTCAGCTTCAACGAAGGTTTCTACGAGCTCAAGTACTCGTTCGATACGCTGGACAACGTGTACTTCCCGCACAGTGGCGAAGACATCGGCCTGACTCTGCGCAACTACGACAAGTCGCTGGATTCGGACAGCAACTATCGTCAGTGGGAGCTGAACGTGGACAAGGCACTCAGCAGCGGCGCCGACACGCTGGTGCTTGGCGGGCGCTACGGACGCACGCTGAACGACGCCGACGTGGTCACTTCGAGCTTCGTGCTCGGTGGCGCCCGGCAGCTGTCGGGCTTCCGTCAGGATTCGGTGTCGGGGCAGAACATCAGCCTGATGCGGATGGTCTATTACCGGCGCCTGACGCCACGCGCCTACCTGCCGCTGGACTTCCCGCTGTACATCGGCGGCTCGCTCGAACGCGGCCGGGCCTGGAACAACGACAATGACTTCGACAGTGGCTACATCAACGCCGCGAGCATATTTTTAGGGTTGGAGACGCCGCTAGGGCCGTTGAACCTCAGTTATGGGGCCAACAGCGAGCAGCAGAAAGCGGTGTATCTCAATCTGGGCCACACGTTCTGATTGAACGCGCCCGGGGCTGCCTCTGCATGGCAGCCCTGGCGTCGCCTCAGGATTTTTCCAGGTTGCCGAGAATCTTTGCGTGGACCCGCATGCAGATATCCAGGTCAGCCTCGTCTACCCCGCTGAACAGTTCGGTACGCAGCTGGTTGGCGATGGTTTCGATTTGCTCAATCAGCGGCTTGGCGGGTGGGCAGAGCAGAATCTTTTTGGCACGACGATCTTCCAGCACCGCCTGGCGGCGCACCAGACCCTGGGTTTCCAGGCTGTCGAGCAGGCGCGCCAGCGTTGGGCCTTCAACGCCCACGCTCTGCGCCAGTTCACGCTGGGTCGGAGCTTCGGCGAAGCGAGCGAGGTGCAACAGCACCAACCAGCGAGCCTGAGACAGATTCAGCCCGGCCAGTCGGCGATCCAGTTCAGCGCGCCAGCCCCGGGACATCTGGGCCAGTTGCATGCCAAAGCGGTGTTGATTGTCGGTAAGCGGCATAAACAACTCGATGGATAGAACTAATTATTAGCCAGCTAATCATGGCCTTGCGCTCCAGGCAAGGCTGGGCGTCACGGAAATGTCCGATAATCATCAAAAAATATGACAAGGATCAGCCAGATGCCGCGCTCAGCGGCATCGCGCCTGGTTACAGCTCAAACTCTGCCGCCAGCGCAGCGCGGATGCAATACAGCACACCCTCCGGCACGCGCTGAGCGAATTGCGCTGCGATCTCCGCCACCGGCGGTAGCTCGCCTTCGCCATCAAGGAAGGCATCCTGCACTTCCATCATCAGGTCTTCGGGCAAGTCCAGCGCCTGGTCCAGGCTCAGTTCCTGACGGCCGAGCGCCTCGGCCAACAGGCTGTAGACATTCTTTTCGCTGCAGTTGAGCTGGCCGGCAATCTGCATCGGCGTCATGCCCGCCCGCGCCAGGCTTACCAGTTCGTGGCGCAGGTCAAGCACCACCTTTGGCGCCTGCGTGCTCTCGCCGCCGTTGAGCACCTCGAGAAACGCCTGGCCATAGCGCTCCAGTTTGCGCGCGCCGACACCACTGACCTGGCCCATGTCGGCAAGGCTTGCAGGCTGACTGCGGAGCATTTCCAGCAACGTCGAATCGGGGAAGATGACGTAAGGCGGTACGCTGTGCTCTTCAGCCAGCTTGCGCCGCAGGGTGCGCAAGGCTTCCCACATCTCGCGCTCTTCGCCACGCACCAACTGGCTGGCCGGGCTGCCACCGCTGGAGCTCTTGGCGCTGGTCTGTGGTTTGAGGTCGCGACGCAGCTGCAGGTTGACCTCGCCACGCAGCAATGGCCGGCAGCTGTCGGACAGGCGCAGGCCGCCGTAGCCTTCGAGGTCGATATCGACCAGGCCACGCGCGACCAGCTGGCGGAACAGCGAGCGCCACTCATGTTCACTCAGGGACTTACCGACGCCGTAGACCGAGAGCTTCTCGTGACCAAAGCTGCGGATCTTCTCGTTGTCCTTGCCCAGCAGCACATCGACCAGATGACCAACGCCGTAGCGCTGACCGGTACGAAACACCGCCGACAGGGCCTGACGTGCAGGCTCGGTTGCGTCCCAGGTCTGCACCTTGTCTACGCAGTTGTCACAGTGACCGCAGGGCTGTTCGAGGACTTCGTCGAAGTAGGCCAGCAGCGACTGTCGGCGGCAGCGGGTTTCTTCACACAGGGCCAGCATGGCGTCGAGTTTGTGCTGCTCGACCCGCTTGTGACGCTCGTCACCTTCGGAGTTCTGCAACATCTGCTTGAGCATGACCATGTCTTGCAGGCCGTAGGCCATCCAGGCGTCGGCGGGCAAGCCGTCACGACCGGCACGACCGGTCTCCTGGTAATACGCCTCGAGCGACTTGGGCAAGTCGAGGTGGGCAACGAAGCGCACGTTGGGCTTGTCGATGCCCATGCCAAATGCAATGGTCGCAACCATGATCAGGCCTTCCTCGTTGAGAAAGCGGCGCTGGTTGCTGGCACGGGTGTCGGCGGCCAGGCCGGCATGGTAGGACAGTGCCGGAAAGCCCTGTTCGCAGAGAAACGCTGCGGTCTCGTCAACCTTTTTGCGTGACAGGCAGTAGACGATCCCGGCGTTGCCGCGGCGCTCGCCAAGAAACGCCATCAGCTGTTTGCGCGGCGCTTCCTTGGGCACGATGCGGTAAAAGATATTCGGTCGGTCGAAGCTCGACAGAAAGCGCTCGGCGCCCTGCAGGTGCAGACGCTGGACGATCTCTTCGCGGGTGCGCATGTCGGCGGTGGCGGTCAGGGCGATGCGCGGCACATGCGGAAACTGTTCGGCCAGTTGGCCCAATTGCAGGTACTCAGGCCGGAAGTCATGGCCCCACTGCGACACGCAGTGCGCTTCGTCGATGGCGAACAGCGATACGTCGAGGCCCTGCAGGAACTCGAGCATGCGTGGTTGCACCAAGCGCTCAGGCGCGAGGTAGAGCATCTTCACCTCGCCGCGGCGCAAGCGCCCGGCCAGCTCGCGTTGCTGCTCGGGACTCAGGGTCGAATTCAGGGCTGCCGCGGCCACGCCGAGTTCGTCGAGGGTGGCAACCTGGTCGTCCATCAAGGCGATCAGTGGCGATACCACCACAGTCAAGCCGGGCCGCAACAAGCCAGGGACCTGGAAGCACAGCGACTTGCCGCCGCCGGTAGGCATCAGTACCAAGGCATCGCCGCCATTGGCCACACATTCGATGATCGCTGCCTGGCGCCCCCGGAAACTGTCGTAGCCGAAGATGTCCTTGAGGACGCGCTGAGCCTGTTCGAGCATTGCAAACTCCGAAATCGCCGTATCATTCCCGAACACAGGCTGGACGATAAACTCGTCCGGCACACGCGCGAATGCGTAAGCAGCTTTTGCCAAGGGCCGCACAAACACTGTGCCCGGCTGAAAACCGCGGATTATACCCCAGCGACGAGTGCTAAAGGACGCTACGGTGACAGACGTTCCCTTTGCCCCGTGATCGCAGCAAGGTGCTAGAATTCGTTATCGTTTATTCTTCAAGGTAGCCCCGTAATGTCCTTCGCCGAGCAACTGACCCGCCTGCAAGTCTTCCTCGATGCCGACGAGCTGCACGAAGAAGCGCTGGATTACGTCGCCGCCCACGGCTACCTGACCGCGCTTTCGATCACTTCCGAGGCCGTTCCTGACCGCGAATGGATCGACGCGCTGTTTGCCGAAGAGCCCAAGTACAGCAGCGACGCGCAGCGGGTCGAAATCGAAGCCACGCTGGTCGCCCTCAAGGCCCACATCAGCCGTCAACTGGCCAGTGACGAAGAGTTCGAGCTGCCGTGCGACCTCGACCTGGGTGAAGACCCGGACGACTCCGATCTGCGCGGCTGGTGCATCGGCTTCATGGAAGGCGTGTTCCTGCGTGAAGAAGCCTGGTTCGAGAACGCCGAAGAAGAAGTCAGCGAAATGCTGCTGCCGATCATGGTCGGTTCGGGTCTGTTCGATGAGCAGCCAGAGTTTGAAGACATTGCCAAGGACGCCAACCTGCAGGACGACATGATCGTGCAGATTCCGGAAGCCCTGACCGCGCTGTACCTGCTGCTGCACGCTCCGGAAGAAAAGCCAGCCCTGCTCAAGCCGCGCCATCACTGACAGCAGTCATGCGCTACCTGTTGCTGGCCGCTGGCTGGCTCAGCGTTGCGCTGGGGGTATTGGGGATTTTCCTGCCGGTATTGCCAACCACCCCCTTTCTGCTGCTGGCGGCCGCCTGCTTCGCCCGCAGCTCGCCGCGCTTCCACGCCTGGCTGGTCAATCACCCGCAGCTGGGACCGTGGATTCGCGACTACCTCGGTGGTGAGGGGATCCCGCTCAAAGGCAAGGTCTACGCCATTGGCCTGATGTGGGCCAGTATCGGGTTGTCCTGCTATCTGGTGCCACTCTTTTGGGCAAGACTGTTCATGCTCACCAGCGCAGTGCTGGTGAGCCTGTACATTCTCAAGCAGAAGACCCTGCGCCGCAGTTGAGCCCGTCCTCCAGGGCACTGCCAGGCCGGCACTCACCTACCTTGCGAACTATGAGATATCGTTGATCCAATTGAGATAGCCGGGGCTGCTGCGCAGCCCTTTCGCGACACAAGGCCGCTCCTACAGGGTCCGCGCATGACTGACTAGCGCGGTCCCTGTAGGAGCGGCCTTGTGTCGCGAAAGGGCCGCAAAGCGGCCCCAGCGGGCTCAAGATGAGTCAAACAACCTTAGACGGTATCCACCTTCAACGAATGATCGTTGAGCATGCCGTTGATGATGGTTGCAGTGTCATGCCCGGATGCAATCAGACCACCCGCCCCCGCCGTTACGCCATAGTGCTGGGCAAGGTCGACGCCGGCCAGGTCGATGGTCTGACTCGGTGCCGCACCGGCCACGCTGCTGACTTCGATGGTCGACACCACCGTACCTCCCGCTGCGCTGACCTTGAAGTGCAGGAAGTCATCCAGTGAAGCCGCCGCGCCACCATCGCCCTGAAGCAATTGCGACAGGTCAAGATGATCAGCGCCTGGCGTGAAGTCAGTCACAGTGTCGTGGCCGGTGTCACCCTTCTGCCAGACGAAGGTGTCATTGCCGCCGCCCCCGGTCAGCAGGTCATCACCCCGACCGCCAATCAGCACGTTGTCATTGGCGTTGCCAATCAAGGTGTCGTGGTAGTCCGAGCCGATCAGGTTGTCGATCCTGACCAGGGTGTCCAGCCCACCGCCGCCGGTATCCTGCTGGCCCACCAGGTTGAGGTCGACCACTACGCCTGCCTTGGCTGTGGCATAGCTGACGGTATCAATACCGTGACCGCCTTCGAGCAGGTCATTGCCTGGGCTGCTTACCAGCACCGCCTCGCCTTTGCCATCCTCCACCGCCAACAACGTATCGGCGGTCAGCGCGCTGCCAGTGCTGTCTGCGTGGTAGACGATGTCTGCAGTGCCAGTTGCCGAGTCGCTGCCAACTGTCTGGCCGACAGGGTGGCTCTGGCCTTGGACATTGCTCGAATCGATCAGCAGGCTGAGCTTGAAGCTGTCCTGCGCCGGGGCAGTGCTGTCGGTCGTGCTGGTCAGCTGGATGCTGTACAGGCCATCGTGGCTGGCGGTGAAGCTGCCGCCGTCCGCCACAGGGTGATAGCTGCCAGCTGCGCCTTTCCATTCCATGAGCAAGTTGCCCGGCGCGCGATCGTGGTCGAGGGTGAGCGTCTCACCCTTGCGCAGGGCCACCGTGTACACGTCCTGCTCGCCGGCGTGGCTGTTGCCCATCTGCGCCAGATAGCCGGCCACCACCAGCGCGGAGGTCATGGCGCCGCTGTTGGCAGCGAACGCGCTGCGAGCAAGCTCCTTGAGCGAGCCCGTGGCTTTGTGTTCGTCAACGTCGAACCGGATCGGCGCAGCTTTGTCAGTGGCCGCCGAGCGAGCGCCAACAACTCCATCAGCGCAGCCCGCCTGGCTGGCGTCCTGGACGTTGAAGGTCACCGTCGTAGTGCTTTCATCACCGTCGGCGTCACGGATGGTGTAGACGAAGGTGTCGGTAGCTCCAGCCGGTGACACGCTGTTGGGGTTGGCGTGATAAACGCCATGACCGTTGGCATCCAGCGTTGCGTAACCATAAGCGCCTTGCACCTCTGTGCCGAGTTGGCCCACAGCAGAAGTCGAGGTGTCGCTGCCGGCGCGGATCCCGATCACATACTGGCCAGCGGCAGAGACGTCGGCGCCGATCACGTCATTCCACAGCAGGTTGCCCGTCACGCTGCTGCCTTCGACCACATTGGCGAAGTCGCAGTGGGCTTGGGGCACGTCATCAACAATGCTGACGACGATGTTGCTGGTGGTGGTGTTGCCGAGTGAGTCCTTGACCTGATAGGTGAAGGTTTCGGTGACGATATTGGGGCCATCGTTCTGTTGCGGCGAAGTGCTGGCAGGCGAAGTCAGGGTATAGGTGTAAGAGCCATCGCCGTTGACCTGGATCTGGCCGAAATGGCCCTCGGCATTGCCGACCAGGCTGTAGGTGAGGATGCCTACGCCGCCGCTCACGGCGCCAACCAAGGTGCCGCTGGCTGTTTCAGCGGCCGATCCCGGCTGGCTGCCGAGCACAGCGCCCGGAGCCAGGTCGTGGCAGTCCTTGTTCAGGTCCAGAGCGTTTTCGTAGACAGTGACGTCGTGATCCGGTGTCGCCACCATCTGGCAGTTGAGCACGTTGATACTGACCGTCGCGGTGCTCTGGTCACCGTCAGCATCACGGATGGTGTAGACGAAGGTGTCCGTCGCGCCTGCTGGAGCATTGCTGTTGGGGTACGAGTGGTAAACCCCGTTACCCTCGGCATCGAGGGTGATGTAGCCGTAAGTGCCCTGGACGTTGACGCCGAGTTGGCCAGAGGCAGGCGTCGAGGTATCTGAACCGGCGCGTACACCGACTACGTATTTACCATCGGCGGAAACGTCGGCGCCAATCACGTCATTGAGCAGTACGTTACCGCTGACCTGCCCACCCATTTCTACACGAGCAACATCGCAGTGCGCCTGTGGCACGTCGTCGACGATGCTGATGACGATGTTGCTGGTGGTGGTATTACCGAGCGAATCCTTGACCTGATAGGTAAAGGTCTCGGTGATGATGTTCGGCCCGTCGTTCTGATGGGTCGGCGAATTCGCCGGCGAGGTCAGGGTGTAGGTGTAGGAGCCATCGGCGTTGACCTGGATCTGGCCGAATTGCCCTTCGGTGTTGCCTACCAGGCTGTAGGTCAAAGCCCCAACGCCGCCTGTGACCGAACCGACCAAGGTCCCACTGGCTGTTTCGCCGGACGAGCCAGGTTGGCTGCCGGTGACGGTGCCGGGCGCCAGGTCGTTGCCGTCCTTGGTCAGGTCCAGAGCGTTTTCATGGACGGTGACATCGTGGTCTTGTGCAGCAACCATCTGGCAGTTGAGCACGTTAATGGTGACGGTCGCGGTGCTCTCATCGCCGTCAGCGTCGCGAATGGTATAGACGAAGGTATCCGTCGCGCCTGCTGGAGCATTGCTGTTCGGGTACGAGTGGTAAACCCCGTTACCTTCGGCATCGAGGGTGATGTAGCCGTAAGTGCCCTGGACGTTAACGCCCAGTTGGCCAGAAGCAGGCGTCGAAGTATCTGAACCGGCCCGCACGCCGACCACGTACTTGCCGTCGGCAGAAACATCCGCGCCGATCACATCATTGAGCAGTACGTTACCGCTGACCTGCCCACCCATTTCCACTCGGGCAACGTCGCAGTGCGCTTGGGGCACGTCGTCGACGATGCTGATGACGATGTTGCTGGTGGTGGTATTACCGAGCGAATCCTTGACCTGATAGGTAAAGCTCTCGGTAATGACGTTCGGCCCGTCATTTTGATGGGTCGGCGAATTCGCCGGCGAGGTCAGGGTGTAGGTGTAGGAGCCATCGGCGTTGACCTGAATCTGCCCGAATTGCCCTGCAGTGTTGCCCACCAGGCTGTAGGTCAAAGCCCCAACGCCGCCTGTGACCGAACCGACCAAGGTCCCACTGGCTGTTTCGCCGGTCGAGCCCGGCTGGCTGCCAGTAACGGTGCCGGGCGCGAGGTCGTTGCCGTCCTTGGTCAGGTCCAGAGCGTTTTCATGGACGGTGACATCGTGGTCTTGTGCAGCAACCATCTGGCAGTTGAGCACGTTAATGGTGACGGTCGTGGTGCTCTCATCGCCGTCAGCGTCGCGAATGGTATAGACGAAGGTATCCGTCGCGCCTGCTGGAGCATTGCTGTTCGGGTACGAGTGGTAAACCCCGTTACCTTCGGCATCGAGGGTGATGTAGCCG
>Ga0213829_1000069_pt1 | contig 143300 bp, 135 predicted proteins | sample MC6MC0896MG_FD_180665 | JGI IMG/M metagenome (GOLD analysis project Ga0213829, IMG submission 180665) | Enriched soil aggregate microbial communities from Iowa State University, Ames, United States - MC6-MC0896-MG | ecosystem: Environmental > Terrestrial > Soil > Unclassified | place: USA...
CCAGGCGCGGGGCAGACGTGTGCATGTAACCTCCAACGTGTTTGTCCGCTCCATGATAGGCCAGCCGCGTTACTGCACCGCTGCCCCGACCCGCCGCAGCCGCCAGGCGACGGCCACGCCCGCCAGGCCCGCCGCCGCCACGATGAACGACGCTGAGGTCCAGCCAAAGCGGTCGATGGCGCCACCCACCGCCACCGGCCCGATGACTTGCCCCAGATTGCTGCCCTGCATGACCAGCCCCACCGACGCCGCGGTCAGGGCCGGACGCGGGGCCACCAGCGGCGCGGTGCCAAGCAGCGTCGCCGGGATCAACCCGCCCACGGCCGAGAACAGCACGCACAGCAGAAAGGTGGTCATGGCGGGCAGCGCCGAGCCGAAGATCAGCAGCGACACGACCGCCATCACCGCGCTGGCGCAGGCGATCAAGGTGGACCGCTGCCACCCGCGCGCAAGCAGCACGCCCGCGCCCAGATTGCCCACCACGTTGGCGGCGCTGGCGATGGCGCTGTACAGGCCGGCCGCCGCCAGCGTCAGCCCCAGTTGTTCCATGAGCAGCACCGGCAGGAATGTGAATAGCGCGAAGAACATCACGCTGTAGAGGGTGAACGACAGCGCCAGCAGCATCGGTCCGGCGGCGCCCATGGTGTCAACCGTGTCCTGGCGCAGTCCATGCCACGACAGGGCAGCGCCGCGAGGCGTGGGCGGCGCCAGCACCACGATGCCGGCAAGCGCCACGCCCGCGGCAATGCCCGCGCACCACCAATAGGCGTGCCAGTCGTCGAACGCCTGCGAGGCGAGCATCGCGATTGCCATCCCGGCCGGCATATAGCAGCTCCAAAGCGCAAAGGCGAAATCGCGCCTGCCGCCCGATACGAGGCGTTGCAGCGCGGCGGGACCGGCCACTGTGATCATCAGGAAGCCCAACCCTTCGATGACGCGCGAGCCGAGCAGCACGCCATATCCCGGGGCCAACGCGCCCACCGCCGTGCCCGCCGCCGTCGCCGCCAGCCCCAGGATCAGCATGAGCCGGGCGCCAAAGCGCGCGATCACCCCGCCCGCCGCGATGCCGCCCACCATGCCCAGCACCGAAAACACCGCCGTCAGCGTGCCGATGGACGCGAGGTCCAGCCCCATGTCCTTGCGCAGCAACGGCGCGGCGATGATGACCTTGCCCACTTGCAGCGCCGCCACGACGCCCGCGCCCACGATGGCCAGCACCGCGCCCCAATGCTGGTGCCCGACGGCGCCTTGCGCCCCTTCAACCTTGTCCATCCCGCCCTCGCTCTCGCCTGGATTCCGGCATCATGCCGCGCAAAACCGATCCTGCGAAGTGATAACCTTTTGACGTTCTTGATCGAACCAATAGATCAATCGCCCATGATCGATGCGCTCACCCTCGACCAACTGCGCGTATTCGCCGCCGTTGCGGATACCGGCAGCTTCCGCGCCGCCGCCCGCCGGCTGTCGCGCGTGCAGTCCGCAGTCAGCCACGCCATCGCCAACATGGAGGCGCAACTGGGCGTGCCGCTTTTCGACCGCACCGGCCATCGTCCCGTCATGACGCCGCAGGGCCAGGCCCTGCTTGCCAACGCTCGCGACATCCTGCTGCGGGTCGATGCGATGCGCGCCCGTGCGCAGGGTCTGGGCGAAGGCGTGGAGCTGGAACTCTCGCTGGTGGTGGATACGCTCTTTCCGATCGAACGCGCCGGCGCGGCGCTGAACCACATGCGCGCGGCGTATCCCTCGGTGGCGATGCGCGTGTCGGTGCTGCCGCTGGGCGGGCCGGTCGAAGCGTTGCTGGCCGGCACGCACACGCTGGGCATTCTTGCGGGCGAACATTTCCGGCATCCGCGCATCGTGGTGCAGGCGCTTGGCGCCATTCAGATGGTGGCCGTCGTCGGCGTTTCGCATCCGCTGGCGCAGACCGCGCGCGCTGGCCGGGCGCTTAATGCGGCGGACCTGGCGGATCACCTGCAGATCGTGCAATCCGATCCCTCGCCGCTGTCGGAAGGCCGCGACTTTGCCGTACTGTCGCCGCAGACCTGCCGCGTCAGCGGCCAGGACACCAAGCACGCGCTGATCCTGGCCGGCTTGGGCTGGGGCCGGCTGCCGCTCTGGCAGGTGGAGCGCGACCTGGCCGAGGGCCGCCTGCTGCGCGTGCCCGCCACCAGCCTGGGCCGCGACAGCCAGATCACCACCGAAACCTATCTGGCGCACCGCATCGACCGGCCGCTGGGGCCGGCCGCGCGCACGCTGGCCGCGGCGCTGCACGGCGGCGTTCACCCCTGAGCCTTGGGCGGTTGCGCGTAGCTCACACCCATGCCCGCGCGCACGTCGTTCTGGATGCCATAGGGCGCGATGGGATAGCGCAGGCCATTGGCCGCCAGCGCCTTCATGCCCTCGATGGCAATCGGCAGATAACGCGGTGGCAGCGCCATGAGCATCTCATCGTCGGGCACGCCGCCATAGCGGCGTTCGGCGAAACAGGGCAAGGACAGGCTTGGCTCGCCGGTGGCAAGCGCCCTGCCCCAGGAATCCGCGCAGGCCGTTTCGCCCACGACGCTCCAGTCAAAGCGCCGGTAGTTTTTCCATTGCAGGCCGTTGATCAGGATGATCATCTGGCCGGGGGTCGCATACACCAGGCAGATGTCCGGCGGGTCCAGGCGCCCGTTCGCCAGCGGCGACACGACCATGGCGCGGAACCTGCCCGCCGGAACACAGCTCAGCGCCTCCTGGCGGGCCCGGGCATCGGCTTCGGTGGCGTGCCAGACGCCCACATATTCCTTGCCGCGTTTCCATTCTTCGTCCTGCGGCCCCAGGCCGATGACGGCGCGGCATTGCGCACCGACCAGATCATCGCCCGTAATACCGACCGTCCAGCCAAGCCGCGCCGCCATGCCCACGATCTGGTCCGTGGTGTGCGTGGCCTTGGGCCGGCGCAGGCCCTTCACGCCCGCCATGTCGGCTTCGCGCTCGTAGAGCTTCATGCCGATGACGGTGGTCTTCAGCCGAAGCAGCCGGTTCAGATCGTCAACCAGCGATGCCCAGTCGAGCGGGGTTTCCTGCCTTGTCTCTTCCATGTTCGTCCTTTGGACTGTTGTAGGCGGACAAGACTACAACGCGTCAGGCGAACCCGTCGATGCCTCGCATCAGCGCCGCGGCCATGCGCGGCTGGCGCAATTGGTCCAGCCACCAGCGCAACGCCCGTCCGTCGTGATTGCCGCGCCACGCGAGGTACAGCAGGTTGGGCTCGCGCGGCGTCTCGGTGGCGATTTCCACCAATTCACCCCGCGCCAGCAGCGACGCCGCGCGATGCCGCGGCACCCAGCCCACGCCCAGGCCTTCGCGTTGCGCCAGGATCTTGGCGCGCATGCTGGGCACGGCCAGCGTGGCCTGCCCGCCAACCTTGCCGTAACCGCGTGCCGACGAGCCGCGCGCCGTGTCGGCAACGACAACGGCGCGATGCTGCTGAATCTGGTCCTGGCGCAGCGGCGCCTTGGCCTTGGCCAGCGGATGCCCGGGAGACACGGCAAAGAGCCATTCCATCTCGCCCAACGCCGCCCATTGCAGGTTCGGCATGGTCTGCGGCTCGTTGGTCGCGCCCACGATCAGGTCTGCCCGCCCCTCGCGCAGCGCTTCCCACGTGCCGCCCAGCACCTCGTGCGTGAAGCGCAGCCTGACGCCCGAATCCAGCTCGTCGAAGGCCTGAATCAGCGGCGCCATCAGTTCGAATTCCAGGATCTCGTCGCTGACGATATGCAGACGGTCTTCCCAGCCGCTGGCCACCTGCCGCACGCGCTGCGTCAGCCGGCTGACATCCTGCGCCAGCCGCGCGGCTTCGTCCGCCAGCAGTTGGCCGGCGGGCGTGAGCTGCAGCCGGTAGCCGCGGCGGTCGAACAACAGGGCATCGAAGCGTTCCTCCAACTGCCGCGCGGCGTGGGACACGGAAGACGGGGCCTTGCCCAGCCGGGCAGCCGCCCGGGACAGGCTGCCGCTGTCGCGGATGGCTTCCAGCAGCGCCAGTTCATTGGGAGTCAGCATGGCGGAGTCCACCGATCGGGTTAAACATTCAAGACCAAACATGTTCGATCTTGTCGAACGTGTTCGTGCGTCAGATCGTACGACAAACGACCCCGCAAGGCGCAACATGGCTACACCTCACCTCCACACCAAAGGAATCTGTCATGAACCGTTTTGAACAAAAGACCGTCCTGGTCACCGGTGGCACCAGCGGCATCGGCCTCGCCGCCGCCCAAGCTTTCGCCGCCGAAGGCGCCCGCGTCATCGTCACCGGACGCGACACCGCGGCGCTGGAAAAGACCCGCGCCAGCCTGGGCGGCAACGCGCTGGCCATCCAGAACACCGCCGGCGCACCTGGTGCGGCCGCCGCGCTGGCCGACGCCCTGACATCGGCGGGCGTGCGCCTGGACGCCGTTTTCGTCAATGCGGGCATCGCCAAGTTCGCCACGCTGGCCGACGCCACCGAAGACCTGTGGGACCAGACGTTCGACACCAACGTCAAGGGCGTGTTTTTTCAGCTGCAAGCGCTGGACTCCTTGCTCAACGCGGGCGCGTCCATCGTACTCAACGGGTCCATCAACGCCCATATCGGCATGCCGGCATCGTCGATCTACGCGGCCAGCAAGGCGGCGCTGATTTCGCTGGCAAAAACGCTGTCGGCCGAATGGCTGCCGCGCGGCATCCGGGTCAATGTCGTCAGCCCCGGGCCCGTCGCCACGCCGATCTACGGCAAGCTTGGTCTGGACGCCGACACGCTGGAAAAGACCGCCGCCAGCATCCAGGCGCAAATTCCGCTGGGCCGCTTCGGCACGCCGCAAGAGATCGCCGCGACCGTCCTGCACCTGGCCGCGCGCGAATCGGCCTTCATCGTGGGCACGGAGATCATTGCCGACGGCGGCATGAGCCAGCTTTGAGGCGCGATCCGGCCGATGCCGGGCAGTGCTAGGATGCGCACATGACTTCCATCCTGCATGCCCACCCCATCGACCCCGCCGTCCGCGAACGCGTCATGGCGACGCTGCAAGACATCGAGCGGCGCCACGACGTGCGCGTACTGCTCGCCTGCGAGTCCGGCAGCCGTGGCTGGGGCTTTGCCTCGCCCGACAGCGACTACGACGTGCGCTTTCTTTACGTGCACAAGCTGGACTGGTATCTGCGCGTGGCGCCGCAACGCGATGTGATCGAGCTGCCCATCGACGACGAACTGGACGTCTCGGGCTGGGAGCTGCGCAAGTCCCTGCAACTCTTGCGCGGCTCGAACCCCACGCTTTTCGAGTGGCTGGATTCGCCCATCATCTATCGCCAGGACGACGCGGTCAGCGCGTGGCTGCGGCATTTCCGCAGCGCGTACTTTTCCAACACCAAGGGCCGCTGGCATTACGTGTCGATGGCGGGCCGCAACTTCCGTGAATTCCTGCAGGGCGAGACGGTGCGCTTGAAGAAGTACCTGTACGTGCTGCGCCCCGTGCTGGCCGCCCAATGGATCGACAGCGGCCGTGGCGTGCCCCCGATGCGCTTCGCCGATCTGGCCGACGTCATCATCACCGACGCCGCCCTGCGCGCCGAAGTCAACGAACTGCTGGCCATCAAGATGGCGGCCGGCGAGGCCGAGCACGGCCCGCGCTTCCCGCTGATCCACGCGTATCTGGAATCGACCTTGGCCGAACTGGAAAATGCGCCCTTTTTCGATCGGCCCGACGGCCAGACCGAGACGCTGGACCGGTTTTTGTATGAGGTCGTCACGGGTGCGCCGCTGACGTATTGAGGTGCTGCAACGGGGGGCTGACACCCGGACGGGAAGATCGTCAATTTGGCGAAGGTGTCTGACACGCGGACGGAAAGATCGTCAAATTGGCGAAGGTGTCTGACACCCGTGGAATTGACCACCAGCTTGAGACGGCGTCTCAGGGGTGTCAGACACCTTTTCAAGTTTGAGACGGCGCTTCATCGGTGTCTGACACCGTTTCGCATGATTGGGCCGTTGATCCTCCAACCACTGGTGTCCTTCGCGTTGGCGCGCCTGCCATCCTGCCCGTGCGCGGACGCGATTGACGTATCATCGTCGGCCCCTTCTCTTTGATGGAACGATCCCGCATGTCCGACACCACCACGCCCTTCGACGTCCAGACTTATATCGCCCAAAGCTTGGAAGGCATGCAGGCCGCCACGGCGGCCCATTGCGCGACCTGGCATCTGGACGAGGCCGAGCAATGGTCGGTGGACATGGATAGCGGCCTGATCGTATTCCAGCTTCCGGGTGGCATCGTCGCCACCGCGCCGGTGCAGATCATCGGCACGTCCAACAGCGAAGACGGCAGTTTCCTGTGGGGCTGGGATCATCCGTCCGTGCCCCCGGAGCTCGCCGAGCACGCGCAACTGGCGCTGGCCTTCGGGCGCGCGCATGGGCTGCAGGCCTACACCACGCGCAAGGTCGATTGTGACGATGCCCAGGCCTGGGCGTTCACCGCCGTCGCAATGCGTCTGGGTGAAGCCTCCGGCACGTATCGCGCGCAGGCGTCTGAAACGGCGCATGTGTGGATGACGTTCGGGAAAGTGTCGCTGTCGAAGGCAGAAAGCGAATGACGGTGGCATTCGGGGCCATCGGCCTGTTGCTGGCCGTTGCTCTGTGCGCACTGGTGCATGTGACGGTGATGGCTTTCGCGGGACGCGCGTTGGGCGTGGCGCTGGACGAGCTGTCGTTCGGGCTGGGGCCGCGCCTGTTGCGGCTGGGCAGGGTCAGTATTCGGCTGCTGCCTGTCGGCGGCGCGGTCCGCTTCCAGACGGCGGGCGCTACGATGCTGGCGGATGGCACGATGCCGGCAGACGTCGCAACGCCGACGGCCGCCACGATGCCGGCGGACGAAGCGGACGTTGACCCGCGACACCTGGAAGCGCAGCCGCTCTGGGCGCAACTGTTCATCGGCGCGTCCGGCTGCTTCGCGCTGATCGCGCTGGCGTGCGCGCTGCTGGGCGGCATGGCGGGCGTGCATGCGCTGGCGGATGGATTTGCGAACATCGTCAGCGGCGCGCTGTCGCCACTGCACACGGCGCAGGCGCTGCTGGCCCGTGTCGATGCCGCCGCGCACGGTCTGCCCTTCCCCATGTTGCTGGGCCTGACCGCCGCCACGACGGCCGCGCTTAACCTGCTGCCTTTGCCGGGCGCGAACGGCGGCTATCTGCTGGGCGCGCTGGGGAAAAGCGCCGGCTTGGGCAAGCACTGGCCGGCTTCCCTCACGCAGATCCTGCTGCTGGCTTATGTTGCGCTCGCGGCGTCCTGGCTCGTCGCGGCGGTGGTTTATCTCAGCAGCGGAGTCTGACCTCAAGTCGAAGCAGGTGTCTGACACCCCGGCGAGATGAAGCAGGTGTCTGACACCCCGGCAAGATGGCCGTCAACTTGAGACGGCATCTCATGGGTGTCAGACACCTTCTCCCGGGTGTCAGCCACCTTCGCGCCTTACCGGTACAGCACCGTCGGCAGCCACATGCCGATCGCCGGGAACATGTATAGCAGGAAGATCGCGACCACCTGGATTCCCATGAACGGCATCATGCCCATGAAGATCTGGTTCAGCGTCACGTGCGGCGGTGATACGCCCTTCAGGTAGAAGGCCGACATGGCCACCGGTGGGGAAAGGAACGCGGTCTGCAGGTTCAGCGCCACCAAGAGGCCGAAGAACAGCGGGTCGATGCCGAACGTGTTGAGCAGCGGCACGAAGATCGGCATGAAGATCACGATGATCTCGGTCCACTCCAGCGGCCAGCCGAGCAGGAAGATGATGATCTGCGCCAGCAGCAGGAACTGGATCGGCGTCAGGCCCAGCGACAGCACCCATTCCTCGATGATGCGCTGGCCGCCCAGCAGCGCGAACGCCGCTGAAAAAATCGACGACCCCACGAATAGCCAGCACACCATGGCGGTGGTCTTGGCCGTCAGGAACACCGATTCGCGCAGCACCGGCAAGTTCAGCCTGCGATACGCCAGCGCCAGCAGCGCGCCGCCCATCGCGCCCATGGCGGCGGCCTCGCTGGGCGTGGCCAGGCCGAAGCCGATCGATCCCAGCACGGCCGCAATCATCACCGCCAGCGGGAAGAACGACGCCATCAGCATCTTGAAGATTTCCAGCCGCGCCCACGTCAGCGCTGCATAGAAGACCGCCAGTATCGCCGCGCACACGCCTGCGAAGATCCAGAAGCCGGTGGGCGTGGGCTTGCGGGCGTCGGCCTCCGGTGCGGCCTGCTGCGCAGGCGCGGCCGCGCCAGCCGGCGGCTGGGCAGCAGGCGTGCCCGGCGGTTCGCTCAAGCCCGACGCGGCGGGCGCGCTCCCCGGCGGTTCGGCGAGTTCGTTGGACGGCGGTTCGGGCAGATCGTTTGACGGCGGCTCGGCCAAACCGTCTACGGGTGGTTCGCTCAATCCGGATCCGGAATCGAAACCGCCAGAACCCAATTGCAGTTCGGCCGGAATCTCGTATTGCACGGCGGGCTTGGTCAGCGCGTGATGCACCACCGCCAGCATCAGCACCGTCACCAGGAGCGGCGCCAACGCCATCGCCATGTTGCGCGTCAGATAGCCAAAAGACACCGCGCTGTTGCGCCGGCCCTTGAACATGGCGGCCAGCATGCCCGATACGGCGCGTGTGTAGGGACCCGCGGCAAGCGCCGCCGTGCCGGGCGACAGCGGCACGCCACGCTCGCTCTCGGGCAGCGGCGGCGCCATGTCGGGACGCAGCTTCGCCACGAGGATGACGTACAGCATGTACAGAATCGCCAGCATGATGCCGGGAAACAGCGCGCCGGCATACAGCTGCACCACCGACACGCCCGTGGTGGCGCCATACACGATCAGCATCACCGATGGCGGCAGCAGGATGCCCAGGCACCCGCCCGCCGTAATGGAACCCGCCGTCAGGCGCACGCTGTAGCCCGCCTTAAGCATGGCCGGCATCGCCAGCAGGCCCATCAATGTGACCACCGCCCCGACGATGCCCGTCGCGGTCGCGAAGATCGCGCAAGTCGCCAGTGTGGCCACCGCCAGCGCGCCTGGCAGCCGCGCCAACGCCAGATGCATCGACCGGAAGAGCTTTTCGATCAGGTTGGCGCGTTCGACCAGATAGCCCATGAACACGAAAAGCGGAATCGAGATCAGCGAATCGTTGGTCATGGTGGCGTACGTGCGCTGCACCATCAGATCCAGCGTTTGGCCCAGGGACCGCCCCGGGTCCGAACTCTGCATGTAATACGCCAGGAACGTGAACAGCACGCCCATGCCCATCAACGTGAACGCCGTGGGAAAGCCCAGCATGATCGCCACCACGATCAAGGCCAGCATCAGCAGCCCGATGTGACCGGTGGTGAGGTTGTCCCACGGCGTGAGGAACGCGATCATCAGGAGCACCAGCGCGATGCACGACAGGCCGAACCACAATGCCTTGTGGATTTTCATCGCAGGGACTCCCCGGATTTGACGTAGCGATCAAGCTTGGCGATGTCTTCGTCCTTCACGTGCACCATCTCCTTGAGCTTGTCGACGTCCACTTCCTCGACGTCCTCTTCACGCGACGGCCAGGCGCCGTGCTTCAGGCACAGAATGCAGCGCATGACCTCGGCCACGCCCTGCAGCAAGAGGACCGCGCCCGCGGCAGGAATGAAGGCCTTGAATGGATAGATCGGGGGCCCGTTGGCCATCAGCGACGAATGCTCTCGGATGGCGATGGAATAACCGGCGTAGTACCAGCCGGCCCACACCAGCGCGATGACGCCCGGAAAGAAAAAGACGATGAAGAGCAGCAAGTCCAGTCCGCCCTGCACGCGCGGCGGCAGAAAGCCGTACAGGATGTCCCCGCGCACGTGCCCGTTCTTGGCCAGCGTATACGCCCCGGCCATCATGAACAGAATGCCGTAGTACATCATCTGCAGGTCGAACGCCCAGGCGCTGGGCTGGTTCAGGATGTAGCGCGCCGCGACTTCCCAGCACACATGCAGCGTCAGCATGACGATCAACCAGGCAAAGGTCTTGCCCACGAAGGTGGAGATGCGATCTATGAAACGTATGATTCGGATCATCGAAGGTCCTGGAGTCGGACCCGTTCATGCCGCCGCAAACCTGCCGGCAACGCGCACGGGCCCTGGACGCATGGCGAAACGCCGCGCGCCGGCAGGGGCGCGCGGGTGCGGCGCAAGTCGGCGTCAGGCCTGCTTGGAGCTGCGCGAGAAGTAGTGGTTGTAGGCCATGCGATGATTGACCGTCGTGTCGCCGTGCCAGCGGCCCACGCGCTCGGCGAACGTGCGCTGCGAGTCCAACACCTTCTTGAAGAGCGGATTCTCGGCGGACCGCTTGGCGATCATGTCGTCCCAGATCTTGAGCTGCTGTTGCAGGATCGCGTCCGGCGTCTTGTAGAACTTGACGTTGTGTTCCTTCTGCAGCTTGATGTAGTCCTGCGAATAGCGGTTCGCCGCCTTCCAGGACATGTCCGCGCTGGACGCCTGGGCCGCGTAGCTCAGGATGTGCTTCAAGTTGTCCGGCAAGGCGTCGTACTTTGCCTTGTTGAACATCACCTCGAATTGTTCCGCGCTCTGGTGAAAGCTCTGCAGCATGCAGATCTTGGAGACGTCCTGGAACCCCAGCGCCAGATCGGAAGACGCGTTGTTGAATTCCGCGCCGTCCAGCAGCCCCCGGTCCAGCGCCGGCACGATTTCACCGCCCGGCAGCGCGTTCACGGCCGCGCCCATTGCGGTGTACATGTCGATCGCCAGGCCCACCGTGCGGAACTTTACGCCCTTGACGTCCTCGACCTTGGTAACGGGCCGCTTGAACCAGCCAAACGGCTGGGTCGGCATCGGCCCGTACATCAGGGACTGTACGTTCACACCCATGGCCTTCTGGATCTCGACCAGCAGCTCCTTGCCGCCGCCGTATTCGTGCCAGGCCAGCAGCATATTGGCGTCCATCCCGAAGGACGGACCCGAGCCCCACAGCGCCACGGCCGTGTTCTTGCCGTACCAGTAGGCCACCACGCCGTGGCCGCCATCCAGCGTCCCGGCCGACACCGCATCCAGCAGGTCGAACGCCTTGACTACGGCGCCCGCGGGCAGCACTTCGATCTTCAACTGGCCGCCGGCCATCTCGTTGACCTTGTTGGCGTAGTCGCGAGCGAATTCGTGAAAGATGTCGGTCGCGGGCCAGGTGCTTTGAAAGCGGAAGGAGATGGGCGCGTTCTGCGCCTTGGCGATGGCGGGAAATCCTAGCGCCGCGACCCCCGCGGCGGCTGCGCCAGAGATGAATTTGCGGCGGCGGGGCTTTGTAACGTGTTGCATGGCTTGTTGTCTCCTGGGGTGGACTACATGGACCAGCGTGTTGTTACTACGGCTGCAAGGGTGTGGCACAGATTGGCTGCGGCGAGCCATCCGATGCCGATTGATGCGTCTGATGCGCAACTTTGGAGTGATTAAACCTGCCTGACAAACGGCTGACAATCAGCTTTTAGTCAGGAATTACCCTAGAAAACGGACTAGCCTGGAATAGCAAAAGGCCAGCGCGCCGCTTGGCGCGGCGTGCTGGCCCGATGCGGTGAAAGACGGTCGCTATACCGCCGACACGGAACCTGCTTCTCCCCCGCCCTGCAACTGTGGTGGCGAAGTCACGATCGACGTCAGCGCCGGTTCGGCGGGACGCAATGCCGCCAGATCCGGCCTTGGGCGCCGCAGCACGTCCGAGCCCGCAAACGCCTGTTCCATCGCCTGCGCCGCGGCCAGCACTTCACGGTCGCCGCGAAAGCGCCCCACGATCTGCAGTCCGAACGGCATGCCATGCGCATCGCGTCCGCACGGCAACGTCAGCGCCGGGTGCGTGGTCAGCGTGACCACGTACGTCAGTGCCAGCCAGCGGTAGTAGTTCTCCTGCGCGACGCCGTTGATCTTGTCCGCGTACAGCTGCGTCCATGGAAACGGCGAGACCGGCGTGGTGGGCGAAAGGATGAGGTCGTAATCGTCATAGGCGCGCTGGAACCGCTTGATCAGACGCGTCTGCTCGGCCTGCGCCCACGCGCAGTCCTTCAGGCTCATCGCCGCGCCCATCTCGAAGTTGGCGCGGGTGTTGGGACCGAGGCTGGACGGGTCTTTCTCGTAGGCGTCGCGCATGCCCGCCACGAAGGCTTCCGCGCGCAGCACGTCAAAGCACCGATGGGCCTCGCCCACATCCAGGTCGATCGGATCGCAGGCGGCAAACAGATGCCGCATCGCGGCGATCTTTTCGCGGAAGGTGGCACGAATGCCATCGTCCACGTCGCACGCGCCGAAGTCTTCGGTGTAGGCCACGCGCAGCGAACCCAGGTCCGCGACGCCGGGAATCAGGAATTGCAGCGGGTCCAGCGGATAGCTGAGCGGATCGCCGGCGTGCATGCCCGCGGAAGCGGCCATCTGCAGGCAGGCGTCCGCCACCGTGCGGCCCATGGGCCCGACCACCGAGATCGGCGTCCAGCCCAGCGGTTTGCGCACGCTGGGCACGATGCCCGGGGACGGCCGGAATCCGACCACGCCGCACTTGGACGCGGGAATACGCAGCGAGCCTCCCGTGTCCGAGCCCGTGCATACCGGCAGCATGTCGGCAGCCAGCGCCGCGGCGGAACCGCCCGACGAGCCACCGGCGTTCAGGTTCGGATTGAACGGGTTGCCGGTCGCACCCCACACCGTGTTGCGCGAATTGGCGCCCGCGCCCATTTCGGGCACGTTGGTCTTGGCGGCGACGATGGCGCCGGCGCGGCGCAGGCGCGCCACCAGCTCGATGTCCTCGTCGGGCACGTGGCCGCGATACAAGGGCGAACCGTACGTGGTCAACACACCAGCCGTGGGTTCCAGATCCTTCACTCCCATCGGCAGACCGTGCAACAGGCCCAGCGGTTCGCCCGCCATCACGGCGCGCTCGGCGGCGCGCGCCTCCGAGCGCGCCCGCTCGTAGGCGGTGGCGGTGACGGCGTTGATATACGGGTTCACGGCCTGGATCCGCGCGATGCAGGCCTCCAGCAGTTCCACCGGCGAAAGCTGGCGGGCGCCGATCATGCGCCGCAGCTCGACCGCCGTCAGGGATACCAGGGTGTCGTCCAATGCCATCGTCGTCTTCCTTCAGTCGATCTTGATGTTGGCCCGCTGCGCGACTTCACGCATGACGGGCAGTTCCTGCTGAATCAGCGCTTCGCCCTCGGCAGCGCTGGCGAAAGCGGCTTCGAAACCTTGCGCCTCCAGGCTCTTGACCACTTCGGGCGATTCGACGGTGGCCTTCAGCGCCTTCTCCAGCCGCGTCTTCACGTCGGCCGGCAGGCCGCGCGGCGCGGCGACCATCAGCCACGTATCCATGGCGACCGAGGGGTAGCCCTGTTCCGCGAACGTCGGCACGTCGGGCAAGAACGCGGAGCGCTTGGGAGCGGACACCGCCAGCACGCGCACCTTGCCCTGCTTGCTTTGCGGCAGCGCCGCGGCCACGGTGTCGACCGAAAACGGAATCTGTCCGCCGATCAGGTCCGTCATTGCGGGCGAGCTGCCCTTGTACGGCACGTGCGTCATCTTCAACTTGGCCGCCGACGTGAACGCCTCGCCCACGAAATGCGCCGTGGTGCCGGTGCCGAACGAGCCGTACGGCGGCTGGTCGTGGGCCGGATCCTTCACATAGGCCACGAATTCCTTCAGGTCCTTGACCGGCACTTTGGGGTTGGCGAGCAGCGCGAGCCCCGTGCGGCCGACGATGCCGATGGGTTCAAAGCTCTTGACCGGGTCGTACGGCAGGTTGTTCTGGATGGCCGGGTTGACCGTGAACGTCGTGCCGGAGCTGACCAGCAGCGTGTAGCCGTCCGGCGCGGCCTTGGCGACGAAGCTGGCGCCAATCACCGTACCCGCGCCAGCGCGGTTTTCCACCACGACCGTGCGGCCCAATTCCTGTCCCAGTTTCTGCGCCACCACGCGGCCCAGCACATCGGTGGCGCCACCCGGCGGGAAGGGCACGACCAGCGTGAGCGGCCGGCTGGGATAGGCGTCCTGGGCCACCGCGGGCGCGACGGCGCCGATGGTGCTGGCAAAAGCGAGACTGACTGCAAGAAACGAGGTTTTCATGGCGGTGCTCGAAGGGAAGTGGTGGAAAAGCGGCGCGTCTGTCGGCGCCTAGTTGCCGGCCGCGAGCGATCGCCCGCGGCTCAGGAATCGGTCATATTCTTCGTCTGGCACGAACAGCCCGCCGGTGGTCCAGGCCAGGTGCGTGGCGCGCGGCAGATGCGCGTCAAGGCCCTGCGCGCGCAGCCATGCCCGGCCGGCTTCGGTGCCGCACAGGTGGCGCGGCCCGCTGAACCCGGCCGCGGCCGACGGTTCGATGCGCAGGCCCTCGCTGTCCTTCAGGCGCGCCAGGTCCGCGTACAGCGTGTCGTCTTCCACGGTGTAGACGCCGCCCAGATGCGCGCCCACGGCCGCATAGGCCAGTTCCGATGCCGTCGGGACGGCCAGGCCGTCGGCCTCGGTCACGTTGGTCAAGCCCACGTCGTACACCGACGCGGACGCCGGCGCGCCCGGCAGTTCGCCCCGGCCGGCCATCATGCGCACCAGGAAACACGGCGACTGCACCGGCTCGGCAAAGAAGCAATGCACGTGCGGGCCGAAGAGCTGCTTCAGGCCGAAGGCGATTCCGCCCGGCGCCCCGCCCACGCCACAAGGCAGGTAGACGAACAAGGGATGCTCGGCATCGACACGCACGCCCGCATCGGCCAGTTGCGTGCGCAGGTGCAGCGCGGCGGCGGCGTAGCCCAGGAACAGCGACGCCGAACGCTCGTCGTCGACGAAATAGCCAAAGGGATCGGCTTCGACCTGCGCGCGGCCCGCGGCCACCGCCTTTTCATAGTCGCCCGCGTGCTCGACGACCTCGACTCCGCGTGCACGCAGTCGTGCCTTCTTCCATTCCTTGGCATCGGCGGACATATGCACGGCCGACCGGAACCCCAGCGCCGATGCAATCACGCCGATGGACAGGCCCAGGTTGCCGGTGGAGCCCACGGCAACTTGATAGCGGCCGAAAACGGCACGGGCTTCGGGGCCGGCCAGTTTCCGGTAGTCGTCGCCCGGGCACAGCAGGCCTTCCCGCAGCGCCAACGATTCGGCAAATTCCAGCACTTCGTGGATGCCGCCCCGCGCCTTGATCGAACCGGCCACCGGCAGCGCATGGTCTGCCTTGATCCACAAGCGTCCGTCATGGTGCGGCAGGCCGATGGCCGCCTGCATGGCGGCGGCGGGCAAAAGCGGCGACTCGATCACGCCGCGCGTCTCGGCCAATTCCGGAAACAGTTCGGCCAGCAGCGGGGCGAATCGCGCAAAGCGCTCCTGCGCGGACAGCACTTGATCCATCAGGAAGTGCGCGCCCGGCCCGCCAGCGGTGGCGGTCGTGACAGTCCCGGTCCACAGCACCGGCTTTGCCTGCCGCAGGGAATCCAGAACGGGAGAATGGGAGGAAGCGTCGGGTTGAAACATGGCTGTGGTAGCAAATGGAAAGCGCAAATAATGCCCACATCCTAGAGGTGGCCAGCGCTTTGCAGCAATATCAATGGTTAGAATTCTTCTTTGCGTTTTCCGCAAACCTTGGAACTGACCATGAACCCTCGCGTCCTGCAGGAGATTTCCCTGCGATATTTCCTGGAAGTCGTGCGCACCGGCTCGGTCAGCGAGGCCGCGGGCAGGCTGGACGTCGCCCCCTCGGCCGTCAGCCGGCAGATCGCCCGTATCGAACGTGAATTGGGCACCTTGCTGTTCGAGCGCCGCGCGCGCGGCATGGTCCCGAACGCCGCGGGCGAACTGCTGGCCGCGCACGCCAAACGCATGCAGCAGGACGTGGAGCGCGTGGCCGGCGACATCCTGGCGCTGCGCGGGCTGCGCCAGGGCCATGTGCGCATCGTCAGCACCGAAGGTTATGCGTCAGAGTTCGTGCCGGCGGCCATCGCGGCCTTCCGGCAGCACTATGCGGGGATCCGGTTCTCGCTGGACGTTTGCTCGCAACAAGAGATCCCCCAGCGCATCCGTGATGGGTCGGCGGATATTGGCGTTACCCTCAGCCTCACGTCGCAGCGCGACATCCGGGTGGAAGCGCGCGTGCCGGCGCCGGTGCGCGCGATCCTCGCGGCCGACCATCCGCTGGCCGACCGGCGCGAGATGGCGCTGGCGCAATTGATGGCGTATCCGCTGGCCCTGCCCAGCCCCGATTCCACCCTGCGCCAGTTGATCGACATCAGTTGCAGCCGCCAGCAACTACATTGCGAGCCGGCATTCACCAGCCGCAGCATCGACGCCCTGGTCGGCTTTGCCAGCGCGGGCGGCGGCGTCGCCTTCTGCGGGGAACTCGCCATCCGCAACCGCCTGCAATGGGGAAGAATCGTCGCCGTGCCGCTCCGCGACCGCGAAATGAACGAACGCCACTTCGAGGTGCAGACGCTGGCCGGCCGCATCATGCCGGAGGCCGCCAAGGCCTTCATCGCCAGCATCGCGGAGACCGCGCGGGCGGCCTCCGGACCGGTCGGGCCCGCGTAATGCCGGGCCACGTAATGCCCGCGATCAATACTGGTAGCGCATCGTCAGCATCGCGCTGCGTCCCGCGGCCCACGCGCCCTGGCTGTAAAAGCCGATCTGGCTGTAGTACTTGCGGTCGAACACGTTGTTCACGTTCACCTGCGCCGACAGGCTGCGGTTGAAGCGGTAACGCGCCATCAGGTTGGTGATGGCGTAGCTGCCCTGGCCCACGCGCTCGTCGCCGTTGGGGCCGCTGGCGATGGTGTAGACGTGGCTCTGCCAGTTCACGCCGCCGCCCACCGTCAGGCGGTTCCAGTCGCCCGGCAACTGATACGTGGTGAAGACGCGCACCAGGCTGCGCGGCTGGTCGGTCTGGATCGCGTTGCCCTCGCCGTCGCTGGCGGTCCAGTGGGACCATCCCGCAGCCACGTTCCAGCCCGGCGTCACTTCACCCGACACTTCCAGGTCGAAGCCGCGGCTGCGCGTGCCTTGTGCGGCCGTGTAGGCCTGATTGGTCGTGCCCGGCACCATCTGGCCCGGGTCGGCCTGCGCCACGTTGTCCTGGTCGATCTGGAAAACGGCGGCGCTGGCGTTCAGGCGGCCCTCCAGCCATTCGCCTTTGATGCCGGCCTCGTACGACTTGCCTTCCAGCGGATCGAGCCAATTGCCGTTGCGGTCCTGGTAGGTCTGCGGATTGAAGATGCTTGTGTAGCTGACGTAGGCCGTGTAGGTGTCGTTGATGTCGTACAGCAGGCCGGCGTAGGGCGTGAAGGCGTTCTTGTCGAACTCCGTGCGGCCTTCCCCGCCAAAGCCGATCGAGTTGGTCTTCCAGGTGCTGTAGCGCCCGCCGACGATGAGTTTCAGCGGATCGGCAAGGTTCAGGCGCAGCGCGCCGTACCAGCCCGTCTGCGTGGTGGTGTAGCGGTTGGCAATGGTGGAATCGTTCCAGTCGGGTTCGGGATACGAGCCGTTCCACTCCAGGAAGTTGCCCACGCCTGCCGCATTGATGGCCGAGCGGTAGTTGAAGTCGCCCTTCTGCCGGTTGAAGCTGGCGCCCACCACGGCTTCGTGGCGGCGGCCAAACAGCGTGAACGGTCCATTCGCCTTCAGATCCAGCGCATTCTGCTTGCGGTCGCCCAGGTACCAGGCGGGCGACGCGCCCATGCCGAGGCCGGTCTCGCGATCCGGCCAGCCGTACAGGTACAGCAGCTTGCCGTCCATTTCATTCTTGGAATACGAGCCCACCGCCTGCACGCGCCAGTCGTTGTCGAAACGATGTTCCAGGCTGGCGAAGGCGCCCTGCGTGGTGCTGCCCCACGAGCTCCACCGCGCGCCGGTGTTCAGCGACCGCCGCCAATCGGTGCGGCCGCCGTCGGCGTACCAAAGCGGAAAGCCGCCCCAACTGCTGCCCTGCGGCTCGTTGTCCTGGTAGTTGTAGCCCACGCTGAGCGTAGTGCGCGAGGTCAGGTCGGCGTCCACCACGCCGTAGAAGACCTTTTTCTTGTTCTGGTAGTAGTCCAGGAACGACCGGTTGTCCTGGTACGCCGAGACGATGCGGCCGCGCACGGTGCCTTCGGCATTGAGCGGCGTCGACAGGTCGGCCGTCACGCGATAGGTGTCCCAGTTGCCCACGCCCGCGCTCAGGTCCGCCTTGAACTCACGGCTGTCGGCGTGCTTGCGCACCAGGTTGATGGAGGCGGACGGATTGCCTGCGCCCGTCATCAGGCCCGTCGCGCCGCGCACGACTTCCACGCGGTCATAGATGATGGGATCGACGGAAGACTCGCCCGCCGCATAGCCCACATCGAAGGACGTGGGCACGCCGTCGTACATGTAATTGCTGATGCTGAAGCCGCGCGAGTTGAACGTGTAGCGCTCACTGTCGAAGTTCTGCACCGAAATGCCGGGCGTGCTGCCCATGACGTCGGCCAGCGACCGCATGTCCTCGTCGTCCATGCGCTGACGCGTCATCACGGTCACCGACTGCGGCGTCTCGCGCAGCGACAGCGACAGCCCCGTGCTGGCTGCGGTGGAACGCGGCGTATAGGACCCCGTCCCCTCGGTGGTGTTCGGATTGGCGTTGTCGCCCACCACCTGCACCGAGGGCAGCGTCGACACGCTGGCGTCCTGCGCGGCAACTGCCCCGGAAGCCAACGCCAGGAAAACCGCCGCAGACGTGCGGCGCAGCACGAAACGTGGGTGAACGATTGAGCCGCGTCGGGCGCGTCTTTCTGCTTGCATTGGAGCTTCCTACCGAGTGAGTCTAAGGGGGACAAATCGGCACGAAGTTTAAATGCAAATCCTTCTCATCTCCATCTACTGTTGTTTTTTTCCACTGTTCGCGTCAACCCGAGGCCTTGCCCGGCCGCTGCACCGCGCGCACCTTGCCGCTCTCGCCGCCGCCGCAATAGAACCGGGCGCCACCGTCGGACTCCAGGCCCGACACGCCCACGCCCGCCGGCATCTCGACCGCTTCCAGCACTTCGCCCGTGCGCGGTTCAAGACGCCGCAATTCGCTTTCTTCGGCTTCCCACGTGCCGTGCCATAGCTCGCCGTCCACCCACGTAACGCCCGTCACGTAGCGATTGGAATCGATGGTGCGCAGCACGTTGCCGGTCTCGGGATCGACCTGGTGGATCTTGCGGTCGCGGTAGGCGCCGACCCACAGGCTGCCTTCCGCCCAGGCAAGGCCAGACACGCCCTCGCCGCCCGGCGCCGGAATGGTGGACAGCACGTTCCCGCTTTGCGGATCGACCTTCTGGATCCGGCCATCGGCGATCTGATAGAGGTGCGTGCCGTCAAAGGCCGTGCCGGCATTGGCCGTGATGTCGAGAGAGCGCGACGTCTGTCCGGTGACCGGGTCCAGGGCAACGAGGCTGTCGCCCGTGGCGAACCACACCTGCTTGCCGTCGTACGTCAGCCCATGGACGGCCTCGACGCCCGGGAACGGGCCATATTCGCGGAGGATTTCGGCTTGTGATCGTTTCATGATGGCTTCCTGTTGTAGGCATGCATCCATGCTACTGGCCGGGCAAAATCGCCGGGAGTAACAAGCTTGTCGCGAATCCGGGCACCGGCGGCAGTATCCAGCGCCGCGCGCGTCCCTGGCCGAAGGCCTGCACCTTGCCGGCCTCGGCCAGCGCCTCCAGTGCGCGCTGCACGGTGCGCTGGCTGGAGCCCAGCACCAGCGCCAGCGCCGAACTCGACCAGCCTTCGCCATCGGCCAGAAAGGCCAGCAGCGCGCCCTGCTCCGGATCCGCTTCTTCGCCAGCAGGCGCCAGCACCGTGACGCCGCCCGTGCCGGCCGGCGTGAGCGTATAGCCGTGCGGAGTGGACTGGATGCCGGCCAGCGGGCGGATCGCGGTGCGTAGACGGCCCATTTCGACGCGCAGGCGCGCGCGGTGCGTCTCGTCGAAATAGCGCGTGCGAAACGCCTGGGCGATAAGCGCATCGCGCGTGACGTCCTGCGGCCAGGCCTGCGCCAGCGCCCGCACCAACGCAAACAGCACGGGACGGCCAGCCAGCGAGACCGTCGTTTGCGCACCGCGCACGGCGTACCGGCAGGCGTCCACCACCAGCGTTCCCGACGCCAGCAAGGCCTCAACTTCGTCCAGCGACACCGTGCATTCGCCAGCCTGTCCCATGCGCCGGGCGGCCGGCGCGTCCAGCGCCCGCACCGCGTGGTCCACTTCCGCCATCAGCGCCGGAATCCCGGCTTGCTCGGCGCAGCGTCCCGCACGCGTCAGCGCGGCCCGGGCATTTGCTGCCTGCTGGCGGCGTAGTGCGATGCCCGCGACGATCAACTCTTGAATGGCCTGCGAAGCCCAAGGCAGTGCGGCCGGATCCACCTCGGCCAGCGTGCGCTGGGCGTCTTCCAGCCGTCCCAGCAGCAATTGGCGGCGCGCCATCAAATGGCGGGCATGCGCCGCGTTGACCACGTCGCCCTGCGCCTGCAGCGTGGCGCGCGCGGCGTCCAGCGCCTTGTCCGGGTTGCCGAGATCGCGCGAAGCCAGCGCGACTTCCGCCTCGGCGACCACGCAGCGCGCCCGCGCCACCGCCTGCCGGGGACCGAAGGTTCGCGCGGCGCTTCGCAGCAGCGCCCTGGCGCGTGGCAGATCGCCCAATTGCGCGAAGGCGATGCCGCGCAGGGCCAGCGCGGGCGCGTCGCTGCGCAGCGCCACGTGGTTCAACGCGCCCAGCGGGTCTCCCGCCGCCAGCGCACGGGCCGCCGTTTCAATCAGAAAGTCCATGGAAGATGCGCCACCGCCTGCCCCGCTTTTCTTGACCAGGGAACAAATCTACACCGCGCGGCAGGCTGATTGCAGGGCTATTGCGCGGCCGACACCGGCAGAGAGGATCCGCCGGCCGCGCTGGGCGCCATCAAAAGCGGATACGGATTGAGCGCCCCGCCCCCCGCATAGATGCCGTAGTGCAGATGCGGCGGCGTGCCTTTGGCGTTGCCGGTATTGCCCACGAAACCCAGCACGTCGCCCGGCGCGACGAGCTGGCCGCGGCGGATATCCGCGTAGTCGTCCAGGTGCGCGTAATAGTGCATCTGCCGGCCCGGCCCCATCACCCACACCACCTGGCCGCCCAGCGTGTTCTCGCCGATGCGCGTGACCACGCCTTCGGTGGCAGACAACACCGGCGTACCGCGCTTGGCGAAGATGTCGATGCCCTGGTGCGTGCGTCCTCCCGACCGCGCCGCGCCCCAGGTGTCCGCCAGCCGCCGCGGCGCGATGCCCTGCACCGGCACGGGCAGGGACAGCGGCGCGTCCTGCCAGGACAGCCGCGCCATGTGCCAGGGCGCGCGCGCCGCCTCGGGCAGACGCGGCCAGGCCCAGACAGCCATGGCGGCAAGCGCGGCAAGGATGAAAAGTCGTCGGGCAAATCGCCAGGGGGTGCGGGCATCCATGCAACGTTCGACGGCCAGGCAGGGTCAGGGTTCCATGCCACCTGGCGGCGACACAGTATTGCAGCGCCTGTGATGCAGCACCTATGATGCGCCCCCATTTTGTGGCGGCAGCTACCGCCCGGGCCGTCCCGACAGGCCCTCTCAGGCCTTCGCAGCGTGTAAACTCCCCCCTTTTTGACTCTGGTGGTATGTTGCAAGCCCCCCAGCGCACAGGTTTAAGCGGCCCGACGCTCATTCGCTTGCTGACTCGCCTGACGGACGCGGAAGTCCAGCAGTCCAGGCAGTCGCTATCCGACCATCTGAGCCAATGGCTTGGCTGGACGGACGCGATCGCCCTGTCGGCGGCGTTGAATACTAGTCCGCCGGTCATTGCGCCCGGCGCCCGCCTGTTCAGCAGCGCCGAAGAACGCGAATGCGTGCGCGTGCGCACCACCCTGGCCGACGCGATCGCCAGCGACACGGCGGCCACGGCCGCCAAGCGCGTCGCCCCGGCGCGGGCGCCCGCCAAGAAACTGGCTGCCGCCCTGGCCGAGGACGAGTTCGATTATTCGAGTTTTCGCCAGCGGTATCTGTCGTTGCAGCACACGATGGAGACCAGCATCGGCAATCTGCGCAGCCGGCTGCGCGGAATGGTCGCGGCGCGCAATGGCGAATGGACGCGCCTGGCCGTGGTGGACGCGATCATGGACCGCGCGTTGCTGCCCAAGGAGCGGGCCTTGCTAGGCGCGATTCCGAAGTTGCTGCAGACGCACTTCGACCGGCTGCGCAAGGCCGAGGAAGCGGCGCAGGCGGCAGCCCAAGCCCAGGAGGCGGACGAGGCGCCGGCCGAAGCCGGGTCTGCCGCGCCGCAAGGCGCCGACGCAGACGCGGCGGGCGATGCGGCCAAGCCCGCCCCTGAGGCCGCGCCGGCCCGCGAGACGCCGCCGGCGGCCGCGGTTACCCCCGGCGCCTGGCTGGACACGTTCCGCGCCGACATGCGCGCCGTGCTGCTGGCCGAATTGGATGTTCGTTTACAACCGGTCGAAGGGCTGCTCGCCGCCCTTCGCACCAGCTAATTAGGACACTATGTCCAAGAATCTGATCAATATCGTGGTTTTTCTGGCCGGACTGGCCGTTGTGGGCTGGATCGGTGCGGGTTACGCGGGCACGAACCCGCTGGCGCTGGCCGTGACGCTGCTGATCGGTGTCTGTTATCTGGCCGGCGCGCTTGAGCTGCTGCGCTACCAGCAGGCAACATCCGCGCTCACGCGCGCCGTGTCGGACCTGAAGGAAGCGCCGGGCAGCCTGGGCGCCTGGCTGGACAAGCTGCCGGCTGGTCTGCGCAACGCGGCGCGCCTGCGCATCGAAGGCGAGCGCGTGGGCCTGCCCGGTCCGTCGCTGGCGCCCTACCTCGTCGGCCTGCTGGTCCTGTTGGGCATGCTGGGCACGTTCCTGGGCATGGTCGTGACGCTGCGCGGCACCGGCCTCGCCCTTGAAAGCTCCACCGATCTGGCCGCGATCCGCGCGTCGCTGGCCGCGCCCGTCAAGGGGCTGGGCTTTGCATTCGGCACCTCGATTGCCGGCGTGGCCGCGTCCGCCATGCTGGGCCTTTTGGCCGCGCTGTGCCGCCGCGACCGCGTCCACGCGGCGCAACTGCTGGACACCAAGGCGGCCACCACGCTGCGCGTGTACTCGCAAAGCTACCAGCGCGAAGAATCGTTCAAGCTGCTCCAGCGCCAGGCCGAGGTCATGCAACGCCAGGCCGAAGCCATGCCCGCCATTGTCGGGCAGCTTGAATCCATGATGAAGAGCATGGAGCAGCAGAATCAGGCGTTAAATGAACGCCAGATCGCCAGCCAGACCGCCTTCCAGGGCAAGGCCGAAGCCGCCTACGCTCGCCTCGCGTCCGTGATGGAACAGTCCATGAAGGACAGCGTCGCGCAAAGCGCCCGCTCCGCCGGCGAGGCCCTGCAGCCCGTTGTGCAAGCCACCATGGACAGCTTGTCCCGCGAGACCGCCACGCTGCAGGACACCGTCTCGCAGGCCGTCCGCCAGCAGCTGGAAGGCCTGACCTCCGGCCTGCAAGCCGCGACGACCGACGTTGCCGGCATCTGGAGCCAGGCGGTGGCCGGCCAGCAGCGCGCCAGCGAGGCCATGGCCGAAGACCTGCGCGCCTCGCTCGACCGCTTCGCCCACACCTTCGAAGAGCGCTCCGCCAATCTGCTGGACAGCGTGTCGGCGCGCCTGGAGGCGTCGTCTGGCAATATGTCGCAAGCCTGGACCGACGCGCTGTCGCGCCAGCAGCAAGCCGGCGAAAAGCTGGCCGGCGACAACCTGCAGGCGCTCACCGCCGCGGCAGCCAGCTTCGAACAGCATTCCGCGTCGCTGCTGCGCACCCTGAACGCCTCGCACGCCGCGCTGCAAACCGATCTTGCCTCGCGCGATCAGCAACGTCTGGCCGCCTGGACCGAAACGCTGGGCGCGATGGGCGCCACGCTGCGCCAGGAATGGGAACAGTCCGGCGCGCAGGCTGCCGCCCGCCAGCAAGACATCAACGACACCTTGGCGCAGACCGTGCGCGACGTCTCCGAACAAGCTGCGGCGCAAGCGGCGCTGCTGGAAGGCGTGTCGGCCCGCATGGAGGCTGCCGCCAACGGCGTGGCGGACCAATGGACCCGCGCCCTCGCCCGCCAGGAAGAATCCAGCGGCAAGCTGGCCGCCGGCAACCAGGCCGCACTCGAAGCCGCCACCGCGGCTTTCGAGCAGCACGCTACATCGCTGCTGCGCACGCTGGACCAGTCGCACACCGAACTGCAGGCCGCGCTGGCCGCGCGCGACGAAGACCGCCTTGCCGCCTGGAGCAACACGCTGGGCGCCATGACCGCCAAGCTGGGCCAGGAATGGGAACAGGCCGGCGCGAACACCGTGGCCCGCCAGCAGGAAATCAACGACGCGCTCGCCGAGACCGCGCGCGGCATCGCCGGCCAGACCGACGCGCAGGCCCGCTTGCTGCAGGACGTGTCCTCGCGTCTGGAAACGGCGGCCGGCAGCGTCACGCAAGCCTGGCTGCACGCGCAGACCCAACAGGAAGACCTGGGCAAGCAACTGGCCGCCGACAACCAGCGCGCGCTGGAAACCGCCGCGGCCACCTTCGGCCAGCATGCCGACGCGTTGCTGCGCACCCTGGACCAGTCGCACGCCGACCTGCAAACCGCGCTGGCTTCGCGCGATGAGGAACGTCTGGCTGCCTGGACCGGCTCGCTGATGGCGATGTCCGCCAAGCTGGGCGAGGAATGGGAACAGGCCGGCACGCAAGCCGCTCTGCGCCAGCTCGAAATCAGCGACGCGCTCACCCAGACCGCCCGCGACATCTCGGCCCAGACGCAGCAACAGGCCGCCCTGCTGGAAAGCGTATCCACGCGTCTGGAAACGGCCGCGGGCGGCGTCACGCAGGCCTGGATCGACGCCCAGGCGCGTCAAGAAGCAACCGGCCAGCAACTTGCCAGCGACAATCGCCAGGCGCTGGAAGCCGCGTCCGCCGCCTTCGGCACGCAAGCCGCCGAACTGCTGCAGACGCTGGAACAATCGCACACCGCCCTGCAAACGGCGCTGGCGGCCAACGACGAGGAACGCCTTGCCGCCTGGACCGCCAAGCTGGCGGCCATGGCCGATGCGCTGCGAACCGAATGGCAGCAGGCAGGCGCGCACACCGCCGGCCTGCAGCAGGAAATCTGCGACACCCTGAGCCTCACCGCGCAGGACATCACCGCGCAGACGCAGGCCCATGCCAGCGAGACCATCGCCGAGATCGGCCGTCTGGTTCAAGCGGCCTCCGAGGCGCCCCGCGCCGCCGCAGAGGTCATCGGCGAACTGCGCCAGAAGCTCTCGGACAGCATGGTCCGCGACAACGACATGCTGCAGGAACGCAACCGCCTGCTGGAAACGCTGAGCACTCTGCTGGACGCCGTCAACCACACCGCCGCCGAGCAGCGCACGGCCGTGGACGCGCTGGTCGCGTCGTCGGCCGACATGCTGGAGCGCGTGGGCGCGCAGTTCACCGCGCAGGTCGAGTCCGAAACCGGCAAGCTGTCCGACGTGGCGTCGCTGGTCACCAGCGGCGCAGTCGAAGTCGCCAGCCTGGGCGAATCCTTCGGCGCGGCGGTGCAGGCCTTCGGCGAATCGAACGACAAACTCACCGCGCATCTGCAACGCATCGAGGCCGCGCTGGACAAATCCATCGCGCGCGGCGACGAGCAGCTTTCCTACTACGTGGCGCAGGCCCGTGAAGTCGTCGACCTGAGCCTGATGTCGCAGAAGCAGATCATCGAAAACCTGCAACAGCTGGCCTCCCAGCGCGCCACCGCCGGAGCGGAAACGGCATGAGCGAGGATATCGACGGCGGCGTGGAAGCAACGGCGCCCGCCTGGGCCGTCTTCGGCGATCTGATGTCCGTGCTGCTGGGCGCCTTCGTCCTCATCCTGGTCAGCGTCGTCGCGGTGCAGTTGCAGCTGTCGACGCGGCTGGAAGAAGAGGTCAAGCAGCGCCAGGAAGAAACCCACCGCCGCGAGACGTTGGAGCAAGCGCTGGCGGGCCCCCTGGCCGCCGGCCGGGTAACGCTTATCAACGGCCGTATCGGCATCAGCGGCAGCGTGCTCTTCGCGCTGAACTCCGACCAGCTCCAGCCCGAGGGCCGCGAAATCCTGAAAAGCCTGATCGAGCCGCTGTCCGCCTACCTGAACACCCACAACGAAATCCTGATGGTCAGCGGGTTCACCGACGACCAGCAGGTGCGCGAAGGCAATCGCCGCTTCGCGGACAACTGGGACCTTTCCGCCCAGCGCGCGCTCACCGTGACCCGCGCCCTGATCGACGAAGGCGTGCCGTCCTCCACGGTGTTTGCCGCCGCGTTTGGCGCCGAGCAACCCGTGGCGTCGAACGCCGACGAGGAAGGCCGCGCCAAGAACCGCCGCGTGGAAATCACGCCCATCCCCAAGCCATCCAACGACACGGGTAAGCCCGGTGAGCAGTGACGGCAGCCGCGCAGAGGTGATGAACGCGCGCGCGGTGCTGGACGCCTGGCGCGCCAGCGGCGCGGACCGCGTGAACCCGCTGCGCTTTCACCTGATCGACGCGCTGGACCGCCGCGCGGCCGCGTACGAGGGCGCGGCGCGTCAGCGGCTGGACGAGCGGGTCGCTGGTCTGATCGCGGCGTACGAGGGGGAGTTGAAGGGCGCGGAGAATGCGGCTGCAGTTGCGGGGGCTGAGGCTGATGCAGATGCCACGCAAGACGCCGTGTCGGGCGGGTCGCTGGCCGAGCTGATCGCTTATCTGGGCAATCCCCGTGGCAATTCCCTGGCCGCCGGTAGCCCTGCCCAAGACGCCCTGCCGGGCGAAACCTCCCACGATTCCCGTGACCCGCTAGGCCTGCGCGCCGCCTACCCCGAACTGCCGTTGCTCGACGAATTCCGGGCGCTCTGGTCGCGCTTCAGCGCCGACCGCCAGGTGCGCCAGTCGCAGGAACAGGTCCACAAGAACGCCGGCCCGCTCAATTCCAATCAGCTTGTGCACCGCGCGCTATCCCTGATGCGCGAAATGTCGCCCGGCTATCTGCAGCAGTTCCTGTCGTACACCGACGCGCTGATGTGGATGGAACAGATGACCGCTGCGGCCGCCCCCGCGCCCAAGGAAGCGCCGCGCGCTGGCGCCGCCAAGAAGTCCGCGCGCGCCAAGCCCAGGAAGGAGCCCAAAGAACCTAAGGAACCCAAGGAAGACAAAAAACCCGAGGAGTCCGCCTGAGGCGATTTGCACGCGGCGACGCCCCGCAGTACGATACGTTCCATATACAAAACATATACGGAACATCCACTATGGGTATCGTCAAGATTTCCGAGCAAATGCATGAGAACTTGCGCGTCGCCAGCGGCGCCCTCAGCCGCTCGATCAACTCCCAGGCCGAACACTGGATGCGCATCGGCATGCTCTCCGAGCTGTATCCCGAATTGCGCCACGCCGATATCTGCCAATTGCTGATTCGCATCGACCAGGCAGAAGGCTTCACCATCGCGTCCCTCTCGCAAGGGTTGCCGCAACCCGCGCAGCAGGAGGCCGCGTAAATGGCCAAGAAGGTTTCCATCAAATCGGCCGCCGACATCGAAATGGCCCGCAAGGCGGGCGCCATGGCGGCCGAAGTCCTGCACATGATCGGCGAACACGTCCGCCCGGGCGTCACGACGGATGAGCTTGACCGCGTCTGCCACGACTACATCGTCAACGTGCTCAAGGCCACGCCCGCCAACGTCGGCTACCACGGCTTTCCCAAGACCATCTGCGCGTCGGTCAACCACGTCATCTGCCACGGCATCCCGTCGGCCAAGGTGCTCAAGAACGGCGACATCCTGAACATCGACGTGGCCGTCATCAAGGACGGCTGGTTCGGAGACACCAGCCGCATGTACTACGTCGGCCAGCCCAGCCCGCTTGCGCGCCGCCTGGTCAACACTACGTACGAGGCCATGCGCGCCGGCATCATGGCCGTCAAGCCCGGCGCCACGCTGGGCGACATCGGCCACGCCATCCAGACCGTAGCGCACCGCGAGCACTTCAGCATCGTGCGCGAGTACTGCGGCCACGGCATCGGCCAAATCTATCACGACGACCCGCAGGTGCTGCACTACGGCCGCCCCGGCGAAGGCATGGTGCTGCAGCCCGGCATGATGTTCACGATCGAGCCCATGATCAACGCCGGCAAGCCCCAGACCAAGCAGCTTCCCGACGGCTGGACGGTCGTCACCAAGGACCGATCGCTGTCCGCGCAGTGGGAGCACATGGTCGTCGTCACCGAGACCGGCTACGACGTGCTGACCACCTGGCCCGACGGTTTCGGCGACTACCCGCCCATTCCCTGACAGGGACGCGTCCTAGCAAGGACCGGAGTGCAGGGCCGCAGGGGTACGATCATGATCGTGCCCTTGCTGTTTTTGCGGCGCCCGCCGTCTCGTCCATGCCCGCCCTGCCCTCCGCTTTCCGCCGACTAGCGGCGTCGAATCTCGCCGCGCAGTTCTCCGAGCAGATCGCGCTCGCCGCCGCGCCGCTGTATGCTGTGCTGGCCCTGGGCGCCACCGCTGCGCAAACCGGCTATCTGCAGACCGCGCAGACGTTGCCGTTCCTTTTGTTGTCCCTGCCCGCCGGCGTGCTGGCGGACCGGATGTCGCGCCGGTCACTGATGACCGCCGCCGAAACCGTGCGCGCGGCAAGCCTGATCGGCCTGCTGGCGCTGCTGTGGATGGGCGGTCTCAGCTTGCAATGGCTGGCCGCGCTGGGCTTCATCGGCGCGGTGGGCACCGTCGCCTACAACGTTGCGGCGCCTGCCCTCGTGCCCAAGCTGGTCCCGGTCACGGAACTGGCCAACGCCAACCGTTGGCTTGAGCTGGCGCGCAGCGCAGCCTTCTCGGCCGGCCCCGCCGCAGGCGGCGCGTTGGTCGGCTGGATGGGGGCTTCGACCGCCTATGTGCTCGCGACCACGCTGTCGCTCCTGGCCGCCGTGCTCCTGGCCGGCCTGCCGCAGGACGCGCCCAAGCCCGCTCCGCGCCGCCATCCCATCTCGGAACTGCGCGAAGGCGCCGCCTTCGTCGCCACCCATCCCCTGCTGCGGCCGGTCCTATTGACCGCGCTCTTCTTCAACACCGCCTGGTTCGTCCTGCTGGCCGTCTACGTCGCCTACGCCGTCGACCGCCTGGGCTTGTCCGCGGCGGGCGTCGGCGTCACGCTGGGCGTTTACGGCGCGGGGATGCTGGCCGGCGCCCTCGCCGCCCCGTGGCTCGCCCGCCGCCTGCCGTTCGGCGCCGTGATCGGCGCGGGACCGCTGTCTGCCTTGCTGGCCAGCTTCATCCTGCTGTCGACGCTGGTCTTTCCGTCAGGCGCGTGGGCAGCGGTGGGATTCTTTTTCTTCGGCGCCGGGCCGATCCTGTGGACCATCACCACCACCACGCTTCGCCAATCGGTTACGCCCAATGCCCTGCTGGGACGGGTCTCGTCCGTCATCGTGACCGCGAATTTCGGCGCGCGGCCCATCGGCGCGCTGATCGGCGCGACGTTGGCGGCGCGGTTTGGGGTGGAGGCGTGTCTGTGGATGTCGACCGTCGGGTTTTTCATCCAGTTCGCCGTGCTATTCACGTCGCCGGTGCTGCGGCTGCAACGGCAGCCGGAGGTGGTGATGTCTTGAGTGGGACTAGGCCAATTCCCGCAGCGCCGCCGTCATCAACGGTTTCCACGATTCAATATGCCGGGTGATCAACGCCGCGATGGCTTCAGTTTTCCGAGTCGCCGCAAGCTCGATCATTTCATAATGCTCGGAAACGGACGCGCGCTGCCGCTCTAAACCTTCGGGCGAGCTGATGCCATACAGCCGCATGTCTGCCCGCAACCCCATGATCATTCGCGTCAGCAACGGGTTCTCGGCGCGCGCAACCAACGCCTCATGAAACCGGCGGTCCGTTTCGATGTAGTCCGTCACGCTGCCTGACTTCACCGCAGCGGCGACGTCGTCGGCCAGCCGGACGAGCGGCTCCGTATCGGTCAACCCTTTCCGCGCGAGGGTGACCAGTGCCCCCACCTCGAGCATGATCCGAACGTCAAACTGATTTTCCAGGTCTTTGGGCGTGGCCGCTTCCACGCGAAACCCCCGATTGCGCAATGGGGAGACCAATCCCGTGCGGCTCAGCTCCAGCAACGCCTCGCGCACGGGGGTCGTGGACATGCCCATCTCGGTCGCCACCGCCGGCACGGAATAAATGGTGCCCGGCGCCGCTTCGCCCGACACGATGCGCGAGCGCAATTGCGCCAGCACCGTCTCTCTTAAATTGGTGACGCTTTCCATCGTGACTGCCCTCCGACAAATCGAACCGTCACTATATCAAATCGCTTGCGGTAGCGCGTGACGCGTTATATAAATGCGTCACGCGCTACCTAGCGCTCGCCCGGGGCCGAGGCAAATTGGCCCATTGGAGACATCGATGGATGAACCTTTGACGCGCCACGTCTGCCTTGGCTGTGGCTTTCTGTATGACGAAGCCCTGGGGCTGCCCGAACACGGCATTCCTCCCGGAACCCGATGGGCCGACATCCCCCACGATTGGGTCTGCCCCGATTGCGGCACCCCCAAGAGCCGTTTCGAAATGGTCGAACTCCCGTACGCCAGCGCCGACGTCGCCGCGCACGCCCTCGTCTGAACGCCTGCCGAGAACTCATCATGAACAATGACTTTGTGCTGCGCGCACACGACCGCGGCTTTGAAAAATTCCTGTCGACGGGCGAAGCGTCTAGCTATATCGCCGGCCACCCCGAAGGCATGGTGACCCGCCATTCCAGCTTCAACTTTGGCGCCTACCAAAGCGGCGTTCCCGGATTCGGGCGGATCCGCGTCTTTGGCGAAGAAGTATTCAGCGGCACCGGCAGCGGCTACAACATGCACCGCCATCATGACTTCATCATTTGCGCATTCGTCCTGGCGGGCACCCTGACGCACGTGAACACGGTGGGCAATATCGACCAGCTCGGACCGAACGACTTCTACGCGTTCTCTGCCGGCTCTGGCGGCAAGCATTCCGAATTGAATCTGGCCAGCACCGATATGCAAGTGCTGTACCTCTGGGTCCTGCCCGACCGTCTGCTGACGCCGCCTTCCTATACGCGCAGTCATTTCGATGCGAGCACGCGCCGCAATCAGCTTACGCAACTGGTGGGCAATGCCGATGGCGCACTACGGATCAGCCAGGACGTATCCGTTTCAAGGTTGGTGGCGGATCAGGCAATGCATCTGCAATACAAGCCCAAATCGAACCGTCATGGCGTGTATGTGTTCATGCTGGATGGAGAAGCCAGCGTCGACGACATCACCCTGGCACGCCGCGATAGCCGAGGCGTTTGGGGAGACCGCCCCGTCACGATTCAGACGGACGGTGAAGGCGCCGACCTCCTCATTATTGAAACCATCCAATAGCGCCGCCCCGGATCAACCTGCGTTGCAAGCGGCGCCGGTATTGCCCGCGCCGCTTGCCGCCGGGAGAAGGGAAAGGCAAGGAGAATGTCATGCCAGTGATTCAGTTGTATTACGCAAAGGGGATGCTCGACCCCGTCAGCAAGAACGAAATGGGCAAGCGGCTGACGGAAGTGCTGTTGACGATGGAAGGCGGCGCCCGCACCCCGGGCGGTTTGGCTTTCGCATCCGTGCTGTTCACCGAAGTTCCCGCCGAAGACTGGTGGGTCGGCGGTAAGATCGACGACACGCCCATCCGCACCCACGGCCGCCTGCTCGCCCGCGTCAGCATTCCTGAAGGCTACATGAGCCAGCAGCACAAGTCCGAGGTCCACGCGTCAGTGCACGTAGCCATGATGGAAAGCCTGGGCGCCACGCGCGAAGACGGCAGCGGCGCATTGGTCATCATCGAGGAAGTTTCGGAAGGCAACTGGGGCGCGGGCGGACACACCATCAGCCTCGCCGCCATCGCAAACACCGTCGGGCTCGCCAAGGACGGCGAGCGTTTCAAGTGGGTCGAAGCCTACTTCCAGGCCAAGGCCAGACAATATGCAGCGTCGCTTTATCCGCCGGGCACCGGCGGCCTGCTGCCGGCACTGTCCGCCGCGCCCGCGACGCAGGGAGAATGACGATGGCCTTCGAGTTCATTCGTTCCACCAAACAGGAATCGCCCATCCTGATCCCGCAGATCGGCCTGACGCTGCGTGTGCGCGTCCCGCCGGAATCCACCAACGGCGTACTCACCAGCATCGAAACCGAAAACGCGCCGGGCTTTGGCCCGCCACTGCACCGGCACCGGGAAACCGAGGTGTTTTACGTGCTGGAAGGCCGATATCTCTTTGAAGTCGACGGCAAACGGTTCACGGCCGGTGAGGGCGACGTCGTCAGCGTGCCCGGCGGCGCGGCGCATGCATTCGTCAACATCACCGACCGGCCGGCGCGGCAGTTCATCCAGATACTGCCGGGCATGGACGCGAAGGCTTTCTTTCTGGGGTTGGGCGAGGTCATGCGCGAGGGAAAACTCGATCACGACGCGTTGAACGCGTTCGGGCAGAAGTGGCATGTGGAGTTTCTTGGACCGCCGCTGCACACGGAGCAAGCTAAACATGAGCGTCTTCGCGGCGCGGAGTAAGTCCACCAAGACCATCAAAGCAACTGGTTGGCGGATTGAACTGTGGCATGCCGCCGTTGGCGGCCCATTACAAGCATTGGAGAAGGATGCCCAAGTGATTCACGCTACCCAGGGCTCCACTGCAAGCTTCTAACCGCTCTTGTCATACCAGCGAACCACGTCGAACAGATGTGGCTCGTTTTGAAGCAATAACTGCACTGATTTTATTAGAATCTTCGATGTTCCAGGATTCTGAACGCCAACGCGGCTTTCGCCAACAGTGTTGCCGCAGAATCCCTCTCCGTCTTTTGCGATTGTCATGGCGATCGATTGATACCCTACCTCTCGAGGTAGACCCAGAGAGGCCAACCTACCCTTTTGACGCTCCGCACTCATTAGTGGAAATGGATCGAACATGAAGTGCTCGCCCGTCTTTATCAGCTGGCCATCTGATGCAAGATCGGTGGAGACGACAGGCACTTTCCACTGCAACTGCGCAGGCAGGGGCTCCGGTACCGAGATATGCACTAATCCTACGTAGGGAAACCCGTCACGAAGCAGCCCTTCAGTTTGCGATCGGCCCATTGTATTTGTGTTGCGGCTCGGATTGCCTAGTGACGGCCGGACAACCTTTGCTTCAATAGCGATCGTCTTCTGCAACAGAATTCCGTCTTTGGAAAACGGAACGATAAGATAGTCAATATCGCCAGGCTTCTGGTCCGGAGCAAGCTGTAGTTTCGACCTCGGAACATTGATTCCTACAAGAACATCTTGCGCATAGGCCGATTCAGGATGAGGAAAAGCGGAATCGAGCACAAAGTTGATGGTATTGGCCAGCAAGTGCCGAGCAGCAGCAATTCGCTTCAAGATCTCAGTTTCCGAACTAATCCAACCGCGCATAGTTTCCCTTCTCAAATAAATACTATTGTCCAAGAGAATTCCTGATTCGCTCTCTGAGCGTACGTCCTTCGCGATCGTGCTGCACCCATGAACGTCAGACCGTTTGTGCCACAAGTTTCTGACGTCGATACGTCTCCGACCAGAGGCCTAGCAGCACCCAACCTGTTCAAGCATTCAACCAGAAAATTGATCCGACCGCGATCTGCCCGCTTGGTGACCGAATTCCACCTCGACATCCGCCTGATTGGGTGCAGCCCAGCGATTTGTCGAAGAGCCTGCGGTTTCCTGCACGCTCTCAAAACTTCGTAGCGATTTCATCCCTCGCTCGCACGTGGCGCGTGTTCCTTCGCACCAGAGCGGAACCCAGGCCCCATTTTTGCTGTCCCTGTTGTACAGCGCCGGCAGCGGGCCGGCGCCATAACAGGAGTCACTTGAATGACACGATCCCAACATCTCCGCCTGGGCGCGCTGTGCGCCGGCGTCGCACTCGCCGGCAGCGTCATGGCAGCGGATGCCCCCAACGTGCCCGACTACGGTCCCAACCTGGAGCGGTTTGAGTATCCACACGAGGTCAAACGGTTCACGCTCGACACGCAAGGCCAGAAACTCTCGATGGCCTACATGGACGTGGCCGCCGCCAAGCCCAACGGCAAGACTGTCGTGCTCATGCACGGCAAGAACTTCTGCGGCGCCACCTGGGACGCCAGCATCGCCGCCCTGAGTCAAGCCGGATACCGCGTCGTCGTGCCCGACCAGATCGGCTTCTGCAAATCCGACAAACCGCAGGCCTACCAGTTTTCGTTTCACCAACTGGCCGCCAACACGCACGCCCTGCTCGATCATTTGAAAGTCGACCGCGCCAGCATCGTCGGCCACTCCATGGGCGGCATGCTTGCCGCTCGGTACGCGCTGATGTACGGCCCGCAAACCGATGCCCTGGTGCTCGTCAACCCCATCGGCCTCGAAGACTGGAAACAGAAAGGCGTACCCTACCGCAGCATCGACGAGTGGTATCAGCGCGAGCTCAAGGCCAACTTCGAGGGCATGAAGAAGTACCAGCTCGGCACCTACTACGCCGGCCAATGGCGCGACGACTACGACAAGTGGGTGCTCATGGCCGCCGGCATGCTGCAAGGCGAAGGCCGCGAACGCGTTGCGTGGAATCAGGCGCTGACCTACGACATGCTCTACACGCAGCCCGTCGTGCACGAGTTTGGTCAGATCGCCGTGCCCACCACGCTGCTCATCGGCGAAAAGGACAATACCGCCCCCGGCAAGGACGCCGCGGCGCCCGAGGTGGCAAAACAGCTCGGCAATTATCCAGAGCTGGGCCCGAAGGCGACCAAGGCCATCCCAAATGCAAAGCTTGTCACCTGGCCTGAGCTTGGCCACTCCCCGCAGGTGCAGGATCCGAAGCGTTTCAATGAAGCGTTGCTGAGAGCGCTGCCGGCGGCGAACTAAAAGAAAAAAGTTAGCGACGGAGTTCTCTCCGTCGCACCTTCGCCAAAGGCCAAAGGCCAAGGGCCCAAGCGCCCAACTATACAAAACGTCGGAATTGTTACCGATCGCCCCCTACGTATCTGATACATTGGCGCCTCAAAAATCATTACAAGCGAGGCCAGCCTCACCGCCCGGCAGCCGCCGTGCATGACGCGAGCGCGCACAAAATCAATAAACAATGTGCCGCGTTCAAGCGCCTCAGTCTCAATGTCGAACTCCGGGGTAACAACCAAAATGAGAAAAATTGCACTGCTTGTGGTTTTGCCTGCGCTGCTGGCGGGTTGCACTTCCGCGCAGATGAGCATGATTACCGGCAAGCGGAATAAAACCTATAACGACGTCAATGCGGCCTGGGTCGGCAGCACGGAAGAGCAGCTGGTTTCCAAGTGGGGACCGCCGAAGAAAAGCTACACGCTTGAAAGCGGTGCACGAATCATCTCGTACGAAGACATCTGGGGTCCGATGTCCGCCTATCACGTATGCGTCGAGAAATTCATGATCGAAAAGGGCGTCGTGACGAAGTGGGGGCTGTCGGATTGCCCGGCGCGCATGTCGGGCACGATGCCGGCGGAAACGCCGATTCCGCAACCGACGATGTAAAGCCAGCGTCGCAACGTCAATACCGCCGCTTCGGCAAGTGCCCGGCAAACTGCAAACCGGGGGCTCGTCGAGCGGCATTCACGACAAGCCGACATCCATGACTTATTCGTTGAGCGACATCGGCCGCGCGCCGCCCGGCGGCAGGCCGAACAAGCGCCTGATCGCATTCAGAAACGCGCCATAAGGCCGGCCCAATACCAGCATCATCACGGCTGCGCCCAATACGCCTCGCACCAGACCGTCGCCCGATGCGCCGCTGATCGCGATGATCGCGGCGTAAATGGGCACCTGAAAACTCATCAGCGCCACGCTATCCCAAATTAGCCGGGACACGCGCGTGTCCTTCGCGCGCCGCATTATCCAATCACGCCATAGGCCATAAGGCCGGCCCACCGGAATCATCAACGCGCCTCCGATAAGCCGCGCGTGGAATACCTGTTCCCAAGTCATTCCCGCGATCCAGCGCTCATTGATGATGCCTGTGGTCGTAAAGAACAGGATCAGCGCAACGGTATCGGCAATATAGGAGCGCGTGGATAGCGGAAATCTGGCCTTGTCCGTCACGTGCTGTTCCCACGGCATCTGTTCTGCTTGCCGGCACCCGAATCTGTATATGGCGGCACGTTCCCGGGCCCGCTAGACTGCGACGACCTTCGATTCCGGAAGACGCCCTCCCCGCGGTAGCCAACATGCTGAAAATATTGGGAAAAGCCTCGTCCATCAACGTGCGCAAAGTGCTGTGGACGTGCGCTGAACTGAACCTGCCGTTCGATCGCGAGGATTGGGGCAGCGGTTTCCGGCCCACGTCGGAACCGGAGTTCGTGGCGCGCAATCCAAACGCGATGGTGCCGGTCATTCAGGATGGCGACTTCGTGCTGTGGGAGTCCAACACCATCATTCGCTATCTGGCGGGTCAGTATCAGGGGCACCACCTTTATCCGGCCGAGCCGAAGCTCCGGGCACGGGTGGATCAGTGGATGGATTGGCAGGCGACGGACCTGAACCGGTCCTGGAGCTACGCCTTCATGGCGTTGGCGCGGCAGTCGCCGGCGCATCGGGACGAGGGCGCCATCGAGGCATCGTGCCGCGATTGGGCGCGGTTCATGGGAATCCTCGACCAGCGGCTGGCCGCCACCGGCGCTTATGTGGCCGGCGACGCGTTCACGCTGGCCGACATTCCGGTGGGGCTGTCCGTGAACCGCTGGTTCGAGACGCCGTTCGACAAGCCGGCGCTGCCCGCCGTCGCCGCGTACTACGACAAGTTGGCGCAGCGCGACGGCTACCGGCAGTATGGGCGCAACGGCACGGCTTGAAGAAAGCGCCCGCGGGCGCACTCCCCCTACTTCACCACGCCGCAAACGATGCGTCCGCCTCCGCCGCCCAGCGGCTCGGGCTTGTCGCTGTAGTTGTCGCCGCCGGCGTGAATCATCAGCGCCCGGCCCTTCACATCAGCCAGCTTCAGGTGCGGGGCGAGCACGGTTTTCGTCGCACTGCCGTCGGCCGCGACTGTCAGGAACGGCAGGTCGCCCTGATGTCCATCGGTGGCCATCGGTCCCTTGTGCGCCTTGGTGGCCTTGGGATCCAGATGCCCGCCCGCGCCGCCACCCGGCGCGGTCTTGCCGCTTACCGGGCCGGGCTCGCACGAGCCTTTCTCGTGGACATGAAAGCCGCGCTCACCGGGGGGCAGGCCTTTGAGGTGGGGCGTGAATTGCAGCCCTTCCTTGGTGTCTTTCAGGGTGATGGTGCCGGCGCTCTTGCCGACGCCATCTGGCGTCAGGAACGACATCGAGACGTCTTCGGCCAGCGCCGCGCTGGACGCGCCCGCCAATGCCAGCGCCGTGACAAGCATCGAGAATTTCTTCATGAATTGCCTCCTGGAAAGATGCCCGCAAGCTGCGGGCGGCCATCGGTACAAGGCGCGCCTCGCGCAGCCGGCGGCGCAGATGAAGATAGCACCGGGGCCGGGCGGTCCGCCAGAAAACTTCGTTCCTGATACAAGCTTGTGACACGGTGTGGGCAGCGGCCCAATAACATGCCTAGCCGTTCACCATCAGGACCACCGCATGCAGCAGCACGCCGATCAGGCCGCCAACCAGCGTGCCGTTGAAGCGGATGTATTGCAGATCTCGACCCACGCTCAGTTCCAGTTCGTCGACCAGATGACGCTCGTCCCAGTTCTTGACGGTGCGCGAGATGTGCTCGGTGACGCCAACACGCAGCCGTCCTGTCAGGCGCCGCGCGCCGCCCAGGATGTGGTTGTTGATGGCTTCGCGCAGGCCGGGGTCCTCACCCAGTTTGCGGGCCAGCGCGAGCAGCGCGCTTTCCAGATGCGCGGCCAGCGCGGAGTGTTCATCCGCCAGGTCGCGCCGCAGCGCCGCATGGATGTCGTCCCACAGGCCCTGAACGTATTCCTGGACCTTGGGATGGTCGATGGCGCGCTGCTTCAGGGCTTCGACCTGGCTGGCCAGCGCGGGATCGGTCTTCAGGCGTTCGATGTAGTTCATCACCCATGCCTCGTAGTCGCGGCGCACGGGGTGGTCGGGCTCGGACAGGACGTCGCGCAACTCTTCGACTAGGGCGCGCGCCAGGCGGTCGGCCAGATTGTCAGCGATGTTGTCGACCGACTTGACCACGTCGACCGCGGCGATGATGCGCGGCCATTCCTTACGGGCGAACTTCACGAGCAGGGTCGAGGCGCGTTCCTTGACGTCTTCCTCGGCCAGGTAGCCGCCCAGGCGTTCCATCGCCGCGTCCAGCAATTCCTGGTGCCGCCCGTCGCGGGTCAGGAGGCCCAGCACCTCGCCGGCGGTGGCGGCCGCGTCCCAGCGGCGCAGATTGCTGACGACGAACTCCTGGATGACGCCGCGCACGGCCCGATCGTCCAGCAGGTCCAGCGTCTGCAGTGCGACACGGCGCGCCCCATCGCTCAGGGCGTGCGCCTGCGCGGGCCGGGCCAGCCAGCGGCTGAGCCGCGCGGCCGGGTCGAAGACGCGCAGCTTTTCGATCAGGGTGTCGGGATCCAGAAAATGATCGCGCACGAAGATCGCCAGGCTGTCGCCGATGCGGTCCTTGTTGCTGGGAATGATGGCGGTGTGGGGGATGGGCAGGCCCATCGGGCGCCGGAACAACGCCACGACCGCGAACCAGTCGGCCAGCGCGCCAACGGTGGCCGCCTCGCAGAACGCCCGCACCCACGCCCACGCGCCCTGCCCGCCCATGACGTGACTGGTGATGAAGCCGCTGACCATGGCGACCAGCAGCGCCAGCGCCCCGATCTTCATGCGGCGCAGTTGCGTGCGCCGTGCATCGGCATCCGGCCCGGCGCGCGCGCCGGCGATTCGTTGGGAATGGGAGGTATCGGTCATGAAGGATCCGGTGGTGCAAGCCTCGAGCATACCAATCGAAAGCGGCCCGGCCATTGTGGCCGGACACCGCCACCCGCCCTACTCGCTCAAGAACTCCGACACTGCCTCCAGCCCTTCGATGTGATCGGCCACCACTTTTACGATGAAGGCAATGGGCACGGACAGCAGCGTTCCCCAGATGCCCCACAGCCACGTGAAGAGCAGCAGCAGGATGAACACAGCCACGGCATTCATCCGCGCGATGCGCCCGGACATCCAGGTGGTGATGACCACCCCCATCAGCAGCGCGATCCCAACCGAACTCATGGAGATCGCCAGCGCCGGGCCGAGCTCCCCAAATTGGACCAGCCCCGCGATGCCGGTGCCCACCGCCGTCATCAGCGGACCGAAATACGGAATGATGTGCAGCGCGCCCGCCACCACCGCCCAGGTCGCGGCGTTTTCCAGCCCGAGCAAGCGGAAGGCGAGCCAGGACAACAGCCCCAGCGCCACATTGGTGACCAGCATCATCGCCATGTACATGTGGATCGAGTTGTTGATCTGGTCCAGCATGTGCACGCTGATTTTCTTCTGCGACAGCGTCTTGCCGGCCATCTTCACGAACTTGCGCTTGAACGCGTTGCCCGACAGCAGCAGGAAGAAGACCAGGAACACGCACATGGTGGCCTGTCCGACGAAGGTGGCCAGGCCCTTGGAACCCCACAGCAGAATGTCGCTCAGGCCGCCGTCCGACTTGGCAACGACGACGCGCCCGCCGGGCTTCGGCGCGCCGGACTCCTGCAGGATGCTTGCTGCGTTGCGCAATTTTTCCATCAGGGAGCCGTCGCCGCTCAGGAGCCCGCCCAGCGTGCGGGACAGCTTGCTCGATATCTCGGGGAGCGCGTTGATCATGTCGGCGACCTGATCCTGCGTCACGTAGATCACGCCCACGATCCCGACGGCGATGGCCGACATCACGAGGACGGTACCAAGGGAGCGAGGTACTCGATATCGCTCCAGCAGGGTCACGACAGGATCCAAGGTGTAGGCGACCACGATCGCCATGACCACCGGAACGATGAATTCCTGCGCTGCCTTCAATCCGAACAAGACGGCCAGGACGGTCAGCGTCACCAGACAGAAGCCGCTGACGCGCACGAGCGGCGTGGGCGCCGGCGGCTTGATGAGGCCAGCGTCCTGCGCCGTTACTTTCTCTTCGGCAGGTTCGGTCTTTTCCCCCGCCAGATCGGTCCCTTTATCGGCGGCGTGGGCCGCTACGGGTTCTGGGCCTTCCCGCTGCGGCGAAGTGACCACGGGCGTTGCGCTCTCCATCTTTCCCCTCACATCCAATTTGCGAAGGCCCTCCGCAAGTTGCGTGCCCGGCGGGTTCAGCCGCTGCTGATTGCCAGCAGGCCCGGCTCGCCATCGTGCCGCCGCTGCGCCCGCTCCAGGATGAATTCAATGATCATCGCGAGCGCCCGCGGATGGTGGCGATTGGGCATGTACAGCATATACATGCCGCGCCCAAAAATGCTTAAGCGCCAATCGGTCAGCGCGGGCACGAGTTCGCCGCGCGCGATGTCCTCGTGCACCACGTAGTCCGGCACCACGCCGACACCGAGGCCCGCGCGGATGGCATCGCGCAGGAACGCATAGTTGCGGGAAATGACGGTGGGTTCCAGCACCACATGCTGGCGGGGCTGGCCGCCGTAGTACGCGGACAGGCGCAGCGGCCGGCCGATCACGGCGGCGCTGATCACCGGCGTTCCGGCCAGGTCTTCGGGCCGCTGGGGAAGCCCGTGGCTGTCGGCGTAGTCCCGTGACGCGCAGGCCACGTAGCGGACCTGGCCCAGTTCGCGCGCGACCAGGTGCTGCGGCGGTTCGGACATGATGCGCACGGCAATGTCGACCTCGTCGCGCAGCAGGTCCTCGACGCTGTTCTCAAACAGTACGTCCAGCACGATGTCGGGATACGTCTTCTTGAACTCCAGCAGCCAGGGGGTCATCACGAATTGCCCGTAGCCGCTGGGCACGCTAAGGCGCACCTTGCCCTGCGGCGTCTTGCCCAGCGTTTCGACTGATTCGCGCGCGGAGGCCAGTTCGTCCTGGATGCTGCGCCCGTGCTTGTACAGCTTCAGCCCGATCTCAGTGGGTTCCACGCGCCGCGTCGTGCGCCGCACGAGCTGCATGCCGACCGAACGCTCGAGTTGGCTCAGGTGATAGCTGACGTTGGCTCGCGTCATTTTCAGACGGCGCGCGGCCTCGCTGAGGTTGCCTGCGTCCAGGATTTCGACAAGCAAGATGAGGGATTTGGTGTCCATGGCGGCGCTCCTTGCCGAGCATTGTCAAATTTTCTTGTCCGGAGTGTCAATTATCGATGCCATTGTCAAGACATCTTTGCTGCGAAAGAATAAAGCCATAAGAGACGGGCCACCCCCGGGCCCGCCAGGCTCCGTTCGCGCAAGGCGTCGGCGCACCGGCATGCCGGCGCGGCGCGCGAGCAGGAAGCATCATTGGAGACACTGTCCATGACAGACAGCGCAAGCACCGGCGCGGCCCAGACGCGCCGCTACGAAGACATACTGGTCGTCGTCATCGACCATCCCCCCGTGAATGCACTGAGCGCCACCGTGCGCCGTGACTTGTCCGATGCCATCGCGCAGGCGCAGACGGACACGCGGGTCCGCGCGATTCTGCTGTTGGGCGCGGTCAAGAACTTCATCGCGGGCGCGGATATCCGAGAGTTCGGCAAGCCGCCGCAGCCGCCCCTGCTGCCCGACCTTTGCAATCAGATCGAAGCCAGCGCCAAGCCTGTCGTCGCTGCGCTGCACGGCGCAACGCTGGGCGGCGGTTTGGAGATTGCCCTGGCGGCGCACTATCGCGTGGCGCTGGCCAGCGCCAAGCTGGGCCTGCCGGAAGTGAACCTGGGCCTCTTGCCCGGCGCGGGGGGCACGCAGCGCGCGCCCCGCCTGATGGGCGCTCAGGCCGCGCTGGACCTGATGCTGACCGGCAAGCACTTGCCCGCCGACGCCGCCTTGGCCTCGGGGCTGGTCGACTTGCTTTCCTCTGAGGAAGATCCGCTGGACGCGGGCCTTGCCTACACGCGCGAACTGCTGGCGCTGAATGCCGGCCCGCGCCGCACGCGTGACGCGGCCGAGGCCCTGGCAGACCGGCCGGCGCAACTGGCGGTAGTGAATGCCGCCGCCGAACGCGTCGCCGCCACCACCCGTGGCCTCTATTCGCCCGCCAAGATCGTGGACGCGGTGCGCGCGGCCATCGAACAGCCCTTTGACGAAGGTCTGCGCATCGAGCGCGCACTGTTCCTGCAATGTCTGGACAGCCCGCAGCGCGCCGCGCTGGTTCACGCGTTTTTTGCCGAGCGCGAAACCGCAAAGATCCCCGAACTGAAGGAAGCGCGCTCGCGCCGCCTTGATCGCGTGGGCATCATCGGCGGCGGCACGATGGGCGCGGGCATTGCCGTGGCGGTGCTGGATGCCGGACTGCCGGTGGTGATGGTGGAGCAGGACGAGGCCGCGCTGGCGCGGGGCCGCGCGCGCGTCGAACAGGTGTACGACCTGCTGGTAAACAAAGGCCGGATCACCGCCGACGAACGGGCCGCACGCCTGGCGCGCTACACCGGCGCCACCAGCTACGACGCGCTGGGCGAAGCGGATCTCATCATCGAAGCCGTCTTTGAGGACATGGCTGTGAAGCAGGCGGTCTTCGCGCAACTGGACCGCGTGGCCAAGCCCGGCGCCGTGCTGGCCACCAACACCTCTTACCTTGACGTGGACCGGATCGCCGAAGCGACGCGCGGACCGGCCGACGTGCTGGGACTGCACTTCTTCTCGCCGGCCAACATCATGAAGCTCATGGAGGTCGTGGTGGGCCGCCACACCGCGCCGGACACCGTGGCAACCGGCTTCGAGCTGGCGCGCCGGCTGCGCAAGATTCCCGTGCGCGCGGGCGTATGCGACGGCTTCATCGGCAACCGCATCCTGGCCGTGCACCGGCAGGCGGCTGACATGATGATGGAAGACGGCGCCTCGCCTTATGACATCGACGCCGCCGTGCGCGCGTTCGGCTATCCGATGGGCCCCTACCAGATGGCCGATCTGGCCGGCGGCGATATTGGCTGGGCGACGCGCAAGCGCCGCGCCGCCACGCGCGACCCGGCGTTGCGCTATGTGCAGATTCCGGACCGCCTCTGCGAGCGCGGCTGGTTTGGTCAAAAGACCGGCCGCGGCTTTTATCTGTACCCCGACGGCGCGCGCCAGGGCACGCCCGACCCGGAAGTGCTTGCCATCATCGACGAAGAACGCCGCCGTGCCGGCATCACGCCCCGCCCGTTTACGCAGGATGACATCCTGCGCCGCTACCTGGCCGCGATGGTCAACGAAGCGGCAAACGTGCTGCACCAGGGCATCGCGCTGCGCCCGTCCGACATCGACGTCGTGTTCCTGTCCGGCTACGGCTTTCCGCGCCACCGCGGCGGTCCGATGCACTACGCCGACACCGTAGGACTGCCCAGCATTCTTGCCGACATCCGCAACTATGCGCAGGAAGATCCTGCGTTCTGGAAGCCGTCGCCGCTACTCGTGCAACTGGCCGAGTCCGGCCGCACCTTCGGCAGCCTGAACGCCGCCTGATCCGAATACATCCCGAGGAACCCACATGCGTGAAGCCGTCATCGTTTCCACTGCCCGCACCCCCATCACCAAGGCGGGGCGCGGCGAATTCAACCTGATCGCCGGACCCACGCTGGCCGCGCACGCCGTGCGCGCCGCCGTGGATCGCGCCGGTATTGACCCCGCGCTGATCGAAGATGCGTTCATCGGCTGCGGCTATCCGGAAGGCGCCACCGGGCGCAACATCGGCCGCCAGGCCGTGATCCGCGCGGAACTGCCGGTCAGCGTGGGCGGCGCGACGATCAACCGCTATTGCGCATCCGGCCTGCAGGCGATCGCGTCGGCCGCGAGCCGCATCGTGATGGACGGCGCACCCGCCGTGATCGCGGGCGGCGTGGAGCTGGTGTCGCAGATCCGCACCCGCGACGACGGCGTCAGCGGCATGGACCCGTGGATCGTCGCCAACAAGCCCGAACTCTATCTGCCCATGATCGAGACCGCCGACATCGTGGCCGCCCGCTACGGCATCAGCCGCGAAGCGCAGGACCGCTTTGCCGCGCAAAGCCAGGCGCGCACCGAGGCCGCGCAGGCCGCGGGCCGCTACCGCGAGGAAATCATTCCGGTCACCACCACCATGTCCGTCACGGACCGCGCCACCGGCGCCGTCACCGAACGCGAAGTGACGGTGGACAAGGACACCTGCAACCGTCCCGGCACGACTTACGAGGCGCTGGCCGGCCTTGCGCCCGTACGGGGTGAAGGCCAGTTCGTCACGGCGGGCAATGCCTCGCAACTGTCGGACGGCGCGGCCGCCTGCGTGCTGATGGAAGCGGGCGAGGCGCAGCGCGCCGGCATCCGCCCGCTGGGTGCGTTCCGGGGCCTTGCCATCGCCGGCTGCGAGCCGGACGAAATGGGCATTGGCCCCGTCTATGCCGTGCCAAAGCTGCTGGCGCGCCACGGTCTGAAGGTGCAGGACATCGACCTGTGGGAACTGAACGAGGCGTTTGCGTCGCAGGCGCTGTATTGCCAGGAAAAGCTGGGCATCCCCATGGATCGCCTGAACGTGGACGGCGGCTCCATTGCGCTGGGCCACCCGTTCGGCGTCACCGGCGCGCGGCTGGCTGGCCACGTCCTGATTGAAGGCCGCCGCCGCGGCGCCCGCTACGCCGTCGTCACGATGTGCATCGGTGGCGGCATGGGCGCGGCCGGCCTGTTTGAAATCTACTGAGAGACCCGCATGGATCTGGAATTCACCCCTGAAGAAGTCGCCTTCCGCGACGAGGTGCGCGCCTTTCTGGACGCCAAGCTGCCCCGGCGTCTGGCGGACAAGGTTGGCGAAGGCAAGCTGCTGACGCGCGACGACATGGCCGAATGGCACGCGATCCTGAACGCGCAAGGCTGGCTGGCCACGCACTGGCCCGAGGAATACGGCGGCACCGGCTGGACGGCCGCCCAGAAATACCTTTTTGACAACGAATGCGCGCTGGCCAACGCGCCGCGCATCGTGCCGTTCGGTCTAAGCATGCTGGGACCCGTGCTGATCAAGTACGGCTCCGAGGCGCAGCGCCGCTACTGGTTGCCGCGCATTCTGGACGGCTCGGACTGGTGGTGCCAGGGCTACTCCGAACCCGGCGCGGGCTCGGACCTGGCATCGCTCAAGACCACGGCCGTGCGCGACGGCGACAGCTACGTCGTGAACGGTCAGAAGACGTGGACCACGCTCGGCCAGTACGCCAACATGATCTTCTGCCTGGTGCGGACCTCTCAGGAAGGCCGGCGCCAGGAGGGCATCAGCTTTCTCTTGATCGACATGAACAGCCCGGGCATCGAAGTGCGCCCCATCATCACGCTGGATGGCGAGCACGAAGTCAACGAGGTGTTCTTCTCGGACGTGCGCGTGCCCGTCGAGAACCTGGTGGGCGAAGAAAACCGCGGCTGGACGTGCGCCAAGTATCTGCTGACCTATGAGCGCACCAACATCGCGGGCGTGGGTCAGTCCACGGCCGCGCTGGAACGTCTGAAGGCGGTCGCCGCGCGCCAGAAGCGGCATGGCCGCCCGCTGACCGAGGACCCCGATTTCGCCGCGCGGCTGGCGCGCGTCGAGATCGAACTGGCCAACATGCGCACGACCAACCTGCGCGTGGTGGCGGCCGTGGCCGGCGGCGGCGCGCCTGGCGCGGAGAGTTCGATGCTGAAGATCCGCGGCACGCAGATCCGCCAGGAGATCAGCGCCTTGAACCGCCGCGCCATGGGCCCGTATGCGCGGCCCTTCGTGCCCGAGGCGCTGCACGACGGCTACGACGCGCCGCCCATCGGCCCGGACGGCGCCAACAGCGCCGCCGCGCAGTACTTCAACAACCGCAAGCTGTCGATCTTCGGCGGCTCCAATGAAATCCAGAAGAACATCATCTCGAAGATGATCCTGGGACTGTAAGGGCTGGCCATGAATTTCGAACACACCGAAGACCGGCGCATGCTCTCGGACATGCTGCGCCGCTTTGTCGCCGAGCAGTATGACTTTGCCACCCGCATGCGGCACGCCGAATCGCCGCAGGGGTACAGCGCCGAGTTCTGGCAACGCTACGCGGAGCTGGGCGCCATCGGCGCGCTGTTTACCGAGGCGGATGGCGGGCTGGGCGGCGCGGGCTTCGACATTTCTGTCGTCTTTGAAGCGCTGGGCCGCGGTCTGGTCGTCGAACCCTTCCTGGACGCGGTGATGGTGGGCAGCGCCATCGCCGCAGCGGGCACGCCCGAACAACGCGAGGCATTGGAAGGCCTGATCGCCGGCAGCCTGACCGCTGCACTGGCCCACACCGAGCCGCAATCCGGCTACGACCTCAACCAGGTGCAGGCGCGCGCGCAGCGCAGCGCCGACGGATGGGTGCTTAACGGCGCCAAGGCCGTCGTTTACGCGGGCGAACACGCCGATATCTTCCTGGTGTCGGCGCGCACGTCGGGCGCCGACGATGACGAGGCCGGCATCAGCCTCTTTCTGGTGACCAAGGCGACGCCCGGCCTGAGTCTGCGGGGCTATGGCCTGATCGACGGCGGACGCGCCGCGGAGCTGGTGCTGGACAACGTGCAGCTCGGACCCGGCGCATTGCTGGGCGACGCGGACGCCGGCCACGCGCTGCTGGAACGCGCCGTGGGCCGCGGCATCCTGGCCCTGTGCGCGGAGGCCGTGGGCGCCATGGACTGCGCGCGCGACGCCACGCTGGAATACCTGCGCACGCGCCGCCAGTTCGGCGCGCCGCTCGGCAGCTTCCAGGCCTTGCAGCATCGCATGGCCGACGTGCTCCTGGAGATCGAGCAGGCGCGCTCGGCCGTCATCAACGCGGCCGCCGCCGTCGACCTGCCCGACCGCGTCGCGCGCGAGCGCGCGCTGTCGGCCGCCAAGGTCACCATCGGGCGCATCGGCACGCTGGTGGCCGAGGAGTGCATCCAGCTGCATGGCGGCATTGGCATGACCTGGGAGCTGCCGCTGGCGCACTACGCCAAGCGCCTGGTCATGATCGACCATCAGCTGGGCGACGAAGACCACCACCTGCGCCGCTACATTGCGCTGGGACAGGCATGAGCGCGGACGCACGGCCATGATCGAATCCCGTTCCGCCACCCTCTCCCGCCCCTTCTCCGCGCCCTTCCCCGTGCGCTCCGCGCAGGACGTCCAGCGGCTGCAGGCACGGCCGCTGGAAGAAACGCTGACGGTGCAGAGCACCTACGAGATCTTCTGCAATTCCGCGGCCGCGTTCGGCGACCGGCGCGCGCTGACCTTCCTGCGCAGCGCGGATCCTGCCGACGCAGCCATCAGCTGGACCTACCGCGACCTGCTGGCCGGCATCCACCAGACCGCCAACCTGCTGCACGGCCTGGGCATCCGCGAAGGGGACGCCGTGGGCGTGCTGCTGCCCGGCTGCCTGGAATACCACCTGGCCCTGTGGGGCGGCGAGGCAGCGGGCATCGTGCAGCCGCTCAATCCGCTGCTGACCGAAGACAAGCTGGCGTCGCTGATGGCGACGGCCGGCGCCAAGGCGCTGATCGCGTATGGGTCCGACGTGGAGTGCGGCTCGTGGTCCAAGGCACTGCGCCTGATGGACCGTGTGCCAACGCTGAAAACGCTGCTTCGCGTGGCGCCGTGGCAGGAAGCCGCAGCGGATCGCCCCACGCTGCCGGACTTCGCGCTGGACTTCAACGCCGCCCGAGCGGCCCAGCCGCCGGACCGGCTGGTCAGCGAACGCGTCATCCGCGCAAGCGATGTGGCGGCGTATTTCCACACGGGCGGCACCACGGGCGCGCCCAAGCTGGCCATCCATACTCACGCCAACCAGGTGTTTACCGCGTGGGCCGCCGTGCAACTGCAAAATGCGGGTCCGGGCGACGTGGTCATCAACGGCTATCCGCTCTTTCACGTGGCGGGCGTGCTGCCGGCATCGCTGGCGGCGCTGTCCGCGGGCGTGGAAACCGTCATCCCGACCACCCTGCTCCTACGCAACCGCGACGTGCTGCGCAATTACTGGCGCCTTGTCGAAAAGCACCGCGCCACGTCGCTGCAGGGCGTGCCGACGATATTGGCCGCGCTGGCCGAGGTGCCGCTGGCCGGCGCCGACATTTCGTCGCTCCGTTACTGCCGCACGGGCGCCGCCCCCCTGCCCGCCGAGCTGGCCGCGCGCTTCAAGCGCCTGTTCGGCCTTCACGTCAGCGAAAGCCTGGGCATGACCGAGATGGCGGGCATCACGTCGATCTCGCCCCCCGGCTGCGAATTCCCGGTCAACTGCGTGGGGTTTCCGCTGCCGTATGTGCAGATCCGCATCGTCAGCCTGGACATGCCCGCCGGCCAGCCCGCGCGCGATCTGCCTCCTGGCACGCCGGGCATGGTGCTGATCAAGGCGCCCAACGTCATCCCCGGCTTTCTGGATCCCGAAGACACCGCGCGCGCCTTCACGGAAGACGGCTGGCTCATCAGCGGCGACGTGGGCCTCATGGATGCCGAAGGCCGCCTGCATCTGCAGGGCCGCGCCAAGGACCTGATCATCCGCGGCGGCCACAACATCGACCCCAAGACCATCGAGGACGCGCTTGCCAGGCACCCGGCCGTGCAGCTTTGCGCGGCGGTCGGCGCCCCCGACGCCTACGCTGGCGAGTTGCCCATTGCCTTCGTCACCCTGGCCGAAGGCAGCGAGGCAACCGAAGCCGAATTGGTGGCCTACGCCGCTGCGCACGTGGACGAGGGCCCGGCGCGGCCCAAGCGGGTCGTCGTGCTGGACACCATGCCGATGACCAACGTGGGCAAGATCTACAAACCCGATTTGCGCCGCCTGGCGACCGCCGTGGCGGTCGAGGCCGTGGTGGCGCGCACCCTGCAAGCGGCTGGCCGCGCGCAAGACGATCCCGTCTTCCGCGTGCTGGCCGATGCGCAACCGGATGTCGCCGTAGAAGCCGGCGCCGGTGCGCCCGCGCCGCTGAAAGCCCAGCTGCGCGAAGCGCTGTCCCGGCTGCCCGTCAAAGTCGACTTGCGCGACTGACTGGCTGCCCATAACAACCATCAGGCAACACCCACCAGGAGACAAACAACATGACCCGACTGCCTCTGCGACGCGCTGTCCTCGCCGCCCTGACGCTCACCCTGGCAAGCGCCGCCTTGCCCTTTTCCGCCAGTGCCCAGACTGACTTTCCCACCAAACCCATCACCCTGATCGTGCCCTTCCCGGCCGGCGGCTCCACCGACCGCCACCTGCGGATCGTGGCGCAGGACGCCTCCAAACACCTGGGCCAGCCCGTCATCGTGGAAAACCGTCCGGGCGCCGGCGGCACGCTAGGCACCGCGACCATGGCCAAGACGGCCAAACCGGACGGCTACACCATCGCCCTGTACACGCTGGCGATGCTGCGCATGCCCTACATGCAGAAAAGCAGCTGGGACCCGATCAACGATTTCACCTTCATCCTGGGCCTGTCGGGCTACACCTTCGGCTTCACGGTGCGCTCGGATTCGCCGTACAAGACCTTCAACGAATACATCGAGGCGGCGCGCAAGGCGCCCGGCAAGATCGATTACGGCTCGACCGGCATCGGCTCGTCGCCGCACCTGATCATCGAAGAGATCGCCATCAACGCCAACGTCAAGCTCAACCACGTGCCGTTCAAGGGCAACGCCGACATGCAGCAGGCGCTGCTGGGCGGCCACGTCATGGCGCAGAGCGACGCCACCGGCTGGGACCAGTTCGTCGATTCCGGCAAGATGCGGCTGCTGGTCACCTTTGGCGAAAAGCGCACCACGCGCTGGCCCGATGTGCCGACCGCGCAAGAGCTGGGCTACAAGGTCGTCTCCACGTCACCGTACGGCCTGGCGGGACCCAAGGGCATGGACCCGGCGGTCGTGAAGATCCTGCATGACGCGTTCAAGAAGGCGCTGTTCGACCAGGCCAGCATGGACGTCATGAAACAGCTCAATCAGGAACCCGCCTACCGCAGCAGCGAGGACTACAAGGCGTGGGCGCAGGCTACCTTCGTCAAGGAAAAGGCGCTGATTGAAAACCTGGGGCTGATGGCCAAATAGCGGGACAGGCGCCGGGAGAACAAGGGGCGGCAGGCAAGGCGCGGCCGCTCGGGCCCGCACACCGCGTGCAGACAGAATTTGTATGCAAGAAATGTCTCCCGCCCCGGCCGCCTTTTGTTAGACTGGCTGCCCGACGGTTTCCCGCAACCGGCAGACCCTGCCGCGCCTCATGATCCAGGACGTCCAGCCAGACCCCAGCGCCGACGACATCGCCAAGGAAGTGTCCGCCGCCATCGTGGCGCACAAGCTTCCGCCCGGCACCCGGCTGCGCGAAGAGGCCCTGGCCCGGGTTTACAAGGTCAGCCGCACCAAGATCCGCGCCGCGCTCCTGATGCTGTCCAAGGACAAGCTCATCAACATCATTCCGGACAAGGGCGCCTTCGTCAGCAAGCCCGATGCGAACGAGGCGCGCGAGGTCTATGCCGTGCGCCGCATCCTGGAAGCGGCGTTGGCCCGTGAATTCGTGGCCTGCGCCAAGACCGCCGACTTCCGCCGCATCGATGCGCATCTGGCCGAGGAACGACAGGCCCTGGAAAGCGGCGACGTGCAGGCGCGTAACCGGTTGCTCAGCCAGTTCCACATCCTGCTTGCCGAAACCGTGGGCAATTCCGTGCTGACGGGCATGCTGCGCGAGCTGTCCGCCCGCAGCGCGGTGATTACCGTGCTGTACCAAAGCTCCCACGACGCCAATTGCTCGTCACGCGAGCACCACGCCTTCATCGAGGCGGCGCGCATCGGCGACGCCGATCGCGCCTGCGCATTGATGGACGAACACCTGGAACACGTGCTGGCCGCGCTGGATTTCAGGGGCGACCGGCAGACAGGCAGCGATCTGGTTGCCGCGCTGCTGAGCTGAGGCGCGGCCAGTCTGACGCAGTTTTCGACCCCGCGCCGCTATCCCGCCCGCAGCAGTTGCTCCATGCGCTGCTGCAACCAGCGCTCCGTCTCGTTCAACACGGCCCCTTGCAGCCACAAAGTGCGCACGGACAGCATCGGCAACGCCAGTTCCGCGCACGGCACCGGCGTCAGCGTGGTGCTGAAGCTCTCGTATTGCGCGATGTTCAGCGGGAGGATCGCAAAGCCCAGCCCGTCGGCCACCATGCCCGCGATGCTGTAGAAGCTGTCCGTACGCCACACCGTGGGACTGAGCACCATGTCCTCCACACCCTCCATCTGCATGACGAGCTGGCGGTGACGCGCCAGGTCCTCGCGCGCTACCTGCGGCAGCGCAGCCAGCGGATGGCCCGACGCCACGAAGATCCCTTGCGCCACGTTGCCCAGCGAACGATGCGCAAAGTCGCTGCCGGGGTCGCCCCGGTCGAAGTGGAAGGCGATACTGGCCCGGCCCTGCCGCACGTAATCGGCGACCTCGGTCGCGGTGCCGTTCAATTGGGTCAGCTCAAGCGCCGGGAAGCGCTCGGCCAATTCCAGCGCCAGCGCGCCCAGAACCAGATACGGCAAGGCCTCGTCGAGCGCAATCGACAGGCGCGCCTCCTGGCCACCGGCAAACGCCAGCGCACGCTGCGACAGCCCGCCGGCCTGGCGCAGCAACTCTTTCGCTTCCCGCAGCATTACCTCCCCGGCCGCCGTCAGCACGGCGTTGCGGCGCGACCGGTCAAAGAGCTCCACGCCCAGATCCGCCTCCAGCAGTCCCACCGCCGTGCTGACCGCCGACTGGGCGCGGCCGATGCGGCGCCCCGCCGCCGAGAACGACCCAGCCTCTGCCGCCGCCACGAATTGCCGTAGTTGGTCCAAGGTCCATTGCATGGTGTGCTCCTTTCAACCCATCGATTTTATAGATGCAATCCAACTTTTTATGGCGGATATGTAGATGGATAATGCCAGCCCGTGATCCCGAACGCGTACGCCGCGCCCGGAATCACGGTCTTCAAAAGGAGTAGAACCATGCAGCGGACTCATTCGAACGCTGTTGCCGCGGCCACCCCCGGCCGCTGGCTCGTGCTGGCCATCGTGTCCAGCGCCTTGCTGCTGATCGTCGTCGACATGACGGTCCTTTACACCGCCTTGCCGCGGCTTACCCACGAACTGGGCGTCACGGCGTCCGCCAAGCTGTGGATCGTGAACGTGTACGCGCTGGTCGTGTCCGGCCTGCTGCTGGGCATGGGCACGCTGGGCGACCGGCTGGGCCATAAGCGCCTTTTCATGATGGGGCTGGCCGTGTTCGGCGCGGCGTCGCTGGCCGCCGCCTACTCGCCCGGTGCGGTCGTCCTGATCGCGGCCCGTGCGCTGCTCGGCGTGGGCGCGGCGATGATGATGCCCGCCACGCTGTCCATCCTGCGCCTGGCATTTGCCGACGAGCGTGAGCGCGCCGTGGCCATCGGCGTCTGGGCGTCGGTCGCATCGGGCGGCGCGGCGCTCGGCCCCGTCGTGGGCGGCCTGCTGCTGGAGCATTTCTGGTGGGGCTCGGTGTTTCTCATCAACGTTCCCATCGTGCTGCTGGCCCTGCCGCTGGCCTGGCGCTTCATCCCGGCCAGCCGGCCTGACGCGTCGCGTCCGTGGGATCTGACCGGCTCGCTGCAGGTGATGGCGGGCATGATCCTGTGCGCCTATGCGCTCAAGGAACTGGGCCGCGCGTCGCCGTCCTGGCTGCACGCGATGGTGGCCTGCGCGGCGGGCGCGGCCATGCTCGCCCTCTTTGTGCGCCGCCAGCGGCGTCGGCCCTATCCGCTGATCGACTTCGCCATCTTCCGCAACGCCTCCTTCAGTTCGGCCGTCGCCGCCGCGCTGTTTGCCGCGGCCGCGCTGCTGGGCATGGAACTGGTGTTCAGCCAGCGGCTGCAACTGGTGCTGGGCATGTCGCCGATACAGTCCGCCCTCTTCATCCTGCCGCTGCCGCTGGCCGCCTTTGTCGCCGGGCCGCTCGCGGGCCTTCTGCTCGGACGCGTGGGCAGCCGGCGCATGCTTTTCCTGTCGCTGCTGGTGTCGGGTGCGGGCATGGGCGGCTACCTGCTGACCTACGATGCGGCGGTCATCCCGCAGATGATCAGCCTGTGCGTGCTGGGCCTGGGTATCGGCGCAACCATGACCGCCGCCTCCAGCACCATCATGCAAAGCGCCACGCCGGAGCGCGCCGGCATGGCGGCGTCGATCGAGGAAGTCTCGTATGAACTGGGCGGCGCGCTGGGCGTGACGCTGATGGGCTCGATTCTGTCGGGCGTGTACGCGCAGTCGCTATCCGTGCCAGCGGGCGTGGCGGCCACCGGCGCGGCGCGCGACAGCCTGGACGAGGCGCTCGTCGTCGCCGAAAGCCTGCCCGCGGACCTGGCGGCCACGCTGACCGAGATGGCCCGCGGCGCCTTCGAGACGGGCTACGCGGCGGTGATCGCCACCGCCACGATCATGCTGCTGGGCACCGCCGCCTTCGTGCTGCTGAACCGCGCCCGCCGGGCGGTGCAACCCGGCTGACGTCACCCATTGCGGAACGCGTGGTCCATGTCCGCGATCAGGTCTTCCTCGTGCTCCAGGCCGATCGACACCCGGATCAGGCCTTCGGATACGCCCGCGGCATCGCGCTCTTCCGCGGGCACCCCGGAATGCGTGGTCGACGCCGGATGACACACCAGCGTCTCGGTGCCGCCCAGGCTGACGGCCGAACGGAACAGATGCAGCGCATTGATGAATCGGAACGCGCGCTCGCGGCCCCCGTCCAGCACGAAGGCAAACGTCGAACCGGGTCCGGTGCATTGGCGCTTGTACACCTCCTGGTAGGCGCGATCCGCGATCAGTTCCGGGTGGAACACCTGCACCTTTTCGTGCGGATTGCCCGCCAGCCACTCGGCAACCCGGGTGGCCGTGCGCGCCGCCTGCTTCATGCGCAGGACCACCGTTTCCATCGACCGCGTGATCATCCAGCACGAATGCGGATCCAGTTGCGACCCGAACGCGCTGCGGATGGCGCGCACCTTCTTGATGAGTTCCTTGCTGCCGGTGACCGCCCCCGCCACCAGATCGCTGTGTCCGCCGACGTACTTGGTCAGCGAGTACACGGACAGGTCCACCCCGTGCTCCGCCGGCTTCTGGAAGATCGGGCCGAGCAGCGTGTTGTCGCACACCGAGATCGGCCGGTAGCCGTGGCGCGTCTCGAACGCATCCAGCTCGTTCTTCATGGCCTCGAAATCGAACAGCGCGTTGGTCGGATTGGCGGGCGTCTCGACATAAAAGAGCTTGACCGGCCCCTTGGCCGCCGCCGCTTCAAGCGCCGCGCGCATGTTGCGCGGCGAGAGCCCGTCCGCCACGGGATGCGAACCCACGCCCCACTCCGGAAAGATCTTGCCGATCAGCGTTTCGGTGCCGCCATAGAGGGGCACCGATTGCACCAGCTGCTCGCCGGGGCGCAGAAACGCCATCAGCACCGCGCTGATCGCGGACATGCCACTTGAAGTCACGGCGGCGTCCTGAGAGCCGTCAAGCAGCGACAGCCGGTCTTCCACGATCTCCAGGTTTGGATGGTTGAACCGGCTGTACACCAGTCCCGCCGTCTCGCCCTGCGGCAAGGGCTTGCGGCCGGACACCAGATCAAAGAACGCGGCGCCGTCCTCGGCCGTGCGGAACGCGAACGTGGACGTCAGAAACACCGGCGGCTTGACCGCCCCCTCGGACAGATAGGGATCGTAGCCGTAGGACATCATCTGGGTTTCGGCATGCAAGGGGCGGCCGAAGATGTCCTTCTTGTGATAGCTCGAGTAAGTCATGGAGTGCCTCTTTCTGGTATTCCAGCCGACCGGGCGGGCGCGTCACATATCTCCCAGACAATAACGCCGTGGCGCGGGCGAGATATTGCAGGTTGTGACGTGCGCGCGCCGGCAGCAGCGGAATTGCGCAGAGGCGGAGCCCGGCGTCAGTCCACCGTCGCCCCGGACAGCTTGACCAGCTTGGCCCACTTGTCGATTTCCTGGTCCAGGAAAGCCTTGAACTGCGCCGGCGATTGGCTCGTGGGCGCGGAACCCTGGTCCAGCAGCACCTTGCGGAAGGCTGGGTCTTGCGTCACCGACTTCAAGGCCTGAGCGAGCTTATCCACGACGGCGGGCGGCGTGCCGGCAGGCACGAACACACCGTTCCACAGCGACACATCGAACCCGGGCAGCGATTCGCCCACGGCCGGCACATCGGGCAGACGCGGCGAACGCTCCGGGGTGGTCACGCCCAATGCGCGCAGCTTGCCGCTTTCCAGGTAAGACAGCACTTCCACCAGCGGCGAAAACACGGCCTGCACCTGGCCGCCCATCAGATCCACGTTCGCCGGCGCCCCGCCCTTGTACGCCACATGGACCATGTCGCCCTTGGCCATCGCGTTGAATAGCGCGCCGGACAGATGCGAGGCCGACCCGTTGCCCGCGGAACCGTAGTTCACCGGGGCGTCCTTCTTCTGAACGAGCGCGATGAACTCCGTGAGCGACTTGGCCGGCACGTTGTTGTTCACAGTCAGGACATTCGGAATCGACGCGATCTGCGAGACGGGAATCAGGTCACGGCGCAGGTCGAAACCCATGTTCTTGTACAGCGTCACATTGGTGGCGATCGTGCTGGTGGCCAGCAGCAGTGTGTAGCCGTCAGGCGTTGCGCGCGCCGCCACGCTCGATCCCAGGTTGCTCCCCGCCCCCGCCCGGTTCTCCACGACCACCTGTTGCTTGAGTTGCCGGGACAGATTCTCGGCGAGGAGCCGCGCGGTCGCATCCGTGCTGCCGCCGGCCGCAAAGGGAACGATCATCGTGATGGCCTTGCGCGTGGGCCAGTCCGCGCCCGCGTCGGGCTGGGCCGCGTGCGCGGCCGGGGCGCCCGCGCCAAGACAGGCGCCCAAGGCAAGGGCGATGTGTACACGTGAGGTCATGGTTGTCTCCTTGATTGGAATAAGCGCGGCCGTTCCGGGCGTTGCGTCGTGCGCACAACTACCCGAGGGCCGGTGAAGGGTGCGGCGGGCGCCGCGTGCGAACTGCTATTGCGGTGTCACAACGACAGTGCCGGCGTCGGCATCCACGTCCAGCCAGTCGCCCGTGGCGATGGCCTTGGTCGGGTCTTCGTCCAGCCCGGCCACGACGGGGATGGCGCCGATGATCGCGCCGATCGTCGTGATCGGTTCCGGCGTCACCTGCACGAACGCCAGCGGCGCCGTGCCGCGCGAGACCATGTCGTAGATCTTGTAAGAGCCGCCGGTCGATCCCTTGCCGGTCAGAAAGACCAGCACCTTGCCGGCGATTTTCACGCCTTCCAGCTCGTGTCCGGGTTCGGTGACGATACCCGTCATGTTGTCGACGCCGCCGTTGAAGCTGATCGCCTCTCCCGTCACGACGGCCTGTCCGCTGGTCTTGCCCTTGACGATCTTGCGCCCCGTCAGGACGCGTTTGGCTTGGATCATGGCGCCTACCTCCAGACGCCGCTGACGGCGGCCTGCATGACGCGATTGAGATTGCCGTAATGCGTGGGCAGGCCGAACTGGCCGGGCGCGTAGAACGCCATCTTGGCGGAGTTGGTGGTCAGCGTGCGATAGCCCTTGGCTGGCGCGATCACGCGGCTGCGGGCCAGGAACGGGCACGTTTCGCGCACGACCGTCCCGCCGGCATCCTTGATCGTCTGGATGTATCCCATGCGATCGGCCATGGCGTACATGGCGCCGGCCGTGGTGACCCACAGCGCGACGTCCGGATGCACCCGTTTGCCCTCCAGCGCCTCGGCCACCTCGCGGATCTCCTGCACCGACGCATTCGGACAGCCCACGAGGATCCAGTCCACGTGATCCGATTGCTCCTTGTTCAGCGCAGCCTCGGCCTTTTTCTTTTCGGCGTCGTCAAACACCAGCACCTTTTCGGGCTCGTGGCCACCGAATGCCGCCTCAAGCGTGGGCGCTTCGGGCGTGACGCCGACAGCATGGAACATGCTCACCGCGCCCGAAGCCGCCAGCGCGGCGCTCAGCGCTTTCAACTGCTCCAGCGTGGGATCGGAGGGGATGCCCGTGAACACCGGCGTGTCCTGCCCGGCGATGCGGCCGGCAAAGTAGCCCAGCGTGCCGTAGTCGGTCATGTCGTCGAGCGAGGTCTCGACCTTGACCAGCAGTTTTCCGTAGCGGTTCTCCGTCAGGTGAAAACCGTACTCCGGCGTGCGTCCCGTCAGCGCGGTGGCCAAGCCGCTGGGGCCGCCTTCGCGATTGGTGCGGGCGCCGCACACCGAGTTGGCGTACACCACCGCAGACGACTCGCCCCACGCCATGTGCTCGCCGAATCGCGGACTGTTGCCCACCAGGTAGGGAATACAGGTATTGCAGGTGTTGGCGCCCATGCCGGCATAGGCGTCCGTCAGGCGGGTTTGCAGCGCGCTGTCCGACTCCGGAATGCCGATCTCGCGCCACTGCACCGGATCGACCGCCGTCGGGTTCGTGGTCACCCGGGTGACGAACGTGCCGCCCTGCCGCTTGATGTCTTCGACAAAGCGCGTGCCGGCCTCTTCCGCGACGAGGACCGACGAACCGGCCATGTGGACATTGCTGACCTGCAGCAGGCGTTTGGCGCCAAAACTCTCACCCAGGGCAACCAGGATTTCCATGGCCTTTTGCACGGCAGGCCCCTTGCCGCCCGCCAGCATGACCGACTCTTCTTCCGTGAGAAACATATGCACGCCTCCAATGCGTTCGAATCCTCAGGCACAAATTCTGATCGGGGCGTTAAATCAAAAAAAGCGATAAATTGGAATCCGATCAGATTCCTGAATTAGATGTTTTCCAGCCACAAAGGAGGCGCCGTTGATCACGTTCAAGCAGCTCGAAGCCGTGTATTGGGTCGTTCAGCTCGGCGGGTTTGCACCGGCGGCCAACCGGCTGCACACCACGCAGTCCGCGGTATCCAAGCGCGTGCAGGAACTGGAAGCGCTCTTCGACACGCCGCTTTTCGACCGCACGTTGCGCACGGCCCGGCTGACGGAGAAAGGCGAAGAGATGTTCCTGCTGGCCAAACGGCTGCTGGAACAGCGCGATGCAGCCATCGAGCAGTTCCAACGGCCGGACGTCATGGAGCGCCATGTGCGCATCGGCATCACGGAACTGACGGCCATGACCTGGTTGCCAAGACTGGTAAGCGCCATCCAGGCGCGCTACCCCCGGGTCATCATCGAGCCCCATGTCGATACCAGCGCCATCCTGCGCGACAAGCTGCTGGCCGACGAGGTGGACCTGATGATCGTGCCGGACGTGTTCGACGACCAGCGCTTCGTCTCGCGGCGGGTCGGTCAGGTCGTCAATTCGTGGATGTGCAAGCCGGGGCTGGCGCCTCGGCGGCGGCTCAAGGTACAAGATCTCGTCAAGCACCGGCTGCTGACGCAGGACGAACGCTCCGGCACCGGCCAGCTCTACAACCGCTGGTTTCGCTCGGTGGGGGTGCAGCCCGAGCAGACCGTGCTGAGCAACAGTCTGGTGGCGTTGATCGGTCTGGCGATCTCAGGCATGGGCATCAGCTACCTGCCCAAGACCTTTCTGGCGCCCATGGTTGAGTCGGGCGCGCTCGAGATCCTGACGGTGACGCCCGCCTTGCCGCCTGCGGCCTATGCGGCGGTCTTTCGCGGCGACCGCCCCAGCAGCCTGATTTCCGCCATCGCGGCGCTGGCACAGGAACAGTGCGATTTCGGCAAGATCTTCCAATCGGATGCGCAAGCGACGCGCGTGGCTGGTACGTAGCAGGCGGCAGGGTCGGGAAACAGCGCAAGCGAGGGGCGGCCCGTAGCCGCCCAGCTCAACGCAGCACGAACGGATTGCTGGCGGTCGCCCCGCTGTTGAGCCAGACGCTCTTGACCTGCAGAAACTCCTTGACGGCGTCCATGCCGTTCTCGCGCCCCAACCCCGAATCCTTGTAGCCGCCAAAGGGCGCCATGAAGCTGACCGCACGGTAGGTGTTCACCCATACCGTACCGGCCTTCAACCGCTCCGACATCCGGATCGCACGGGCGATGTCCTGGGTCCACACGGCGGCGGCCAGACCGAAACGGACGTCATTGGCGATCCGCAGCGCCTCGGCTTCGTCCTTGAAGCGGATGATGGACAGCACCGGTCCGAACACTTCTTCCTGGGCGATGCGCATGTCGTTGCGCACGTCGCCGAAGATGGTCGGTTCCACGAACCACCCCTTGCCGCATTCCGGCCGTTGCGCGGCCTTGCCGCCCAGCAGCAGGGTTGCCCCCTCGTCCCGCGCGATGCCTATGTAATCCAGCACCTTCTGGTATTGGGGCGGCGTCGTGACCGGCCCGACCTGCGTGGCCGGATCCATCGGATTCCCCATGCGAGCGGCGCCCGCCAGCGCCAGCAGCTTTTCGACAAAGCGATCGTAGATGCTGTCCTGAAGCAACAGGCGCGAGCCGGCAATGCAGGTCTGCCCGCTTGCCGCGAAGATGCCCGAAATTGCGCCGAACACGGCCTGTTCCAGGTCCGCGTCCTCGAACACGATGTTGGGCGACTTGCCGCCCAATTCCAGCGAGGTGTGCTTGAGCAGCCGCGCGGCCTGCTCGTTGATCAGGCGGCCTGTCTGGTCCGACCCGGTAAAGGTGACCTTCTGCACAAGCGGATGCTGGACCAGCGCGGCCCCCACCTCGTGCCCATAGCCCGTCACCACGTTCATCACGCCGGGTGGAAAGCCAGCCTCGTCGAACAGTTCCGCGAACTCCAGCGTCGATGCGGAGGTGAACTCCGACGGTTTCACGACCACCGTGCAGCCCGCCGCCAGCGCCGGCGCGATCTTCCAGCCCAGCAGCAGCAAGGGCGAATTCCACGGCGTGATCGCCGCCACCACACCCAGCGGTTCAAGTCGCGTGTAGGTGAAATACCCTTTTTTGTCCAAGGGCAGCGTCGACCCGTGGATCTTGTCTGCCAGCCCGCCGTAATAGCGGAACCATTGCGGCAGGTACGTCAGCTGTCCCAGCATCTCGGCGAACAGCTTGCCGTTGTCCCGGACTTCCGTTTCCGCGAGCTTGCGCGCATCGCGTTCGATGAGATCGGCCAGCCGATACAGCAACCTGCCGCGCTCGGTGGCGGTCAGTTCTGCCCACGGCCCCTCCGAAAAAGCGAAATGGGCGGCCTGCACCGCCACATCGACGTCTTGCGCGGCCCCGCGCGCAACCCGCGCCCAGGCCTCGCCGGTGTAGGGGTTCTGCGTCTCGAACCATTCGCCCGAGATGGCTGGGGCCGGCGCACCCGCAATCCGCATTGAGTAAGTCTTCATCACAGCCTCCTGGACTGAATGCAGCGTGGCAGCGCAAGGGGCTGCCTCTGCTCAGAACGTCGAAAATCCCAGGGCGGCCCGGAAGCGGTTCTTGACGTACACACCGTCGCGCGGCGGCAGCGCGCGCGGCGGTTCGTCCGGATTGATGAACACCTGGGCGAAGGCGACGCCACGCCGCGCCGTCACGCGCTCGGCGACCTCGCCCGCCCTGCCCGTTTCCCTGACGGCAAACGCGTCCTTGATGCCGAACCCCTGCGCCACGGCCACCAGGTCCGTTCCCAGGCTGGTATGGCTGCGCTGCATGCCGGTCTCGCCGAAATGGCCGTTGTCCAGCACGACGATGGTCAGGTTTTTGGGCTGCTTGGCGCCGACGGTTCCCAGCGTGCCCACACCCATCAACTGTTCGCCGTCACCCGTGATGACAAGCACCGGCCGGTCCGGCTGCGCAAGGGCCAGGCCCAGGCCCAACGCCACGGCGCCGCCCATGGCGCCCCATAGATAGAAATTCTGGTCCCGGTCGCCCGCGGCGAAAACGTCATAGGACGGCGAGCCCAGACCCGACACGATCAGCGCGTCGGGCGAAGCCGCGATCAGTTGCGACACGAAGGCGCGGCGGTCCACGGCGCCAGAAGCATTCAAGGTGGTCGACATCAGTTGCGCTCCCACTTCTTACGTCCAATCAAAGTTTGCGACAGCAGGACGGCAACCTGCTCGCCGGCCAGAAATGCGGAGTCGGCAGCGGCACTGACGATCTCTCCGACCTCGTCGGGGTTCGACGCCCGCAGCACGGTGATGCCCATCAGTTCGAGCGCCTGCTGGGTGGTCTTGCCCATTGGCCCCTGCCACGGATTGAATTCCGCGTACTCGCCCCGCATCGTCACCAGCGTGAGAAAGGGAAAATTGCAGCTGCGCAGCAGCGAGAACATGTTCACGCAATTGCCCACGCCGCTGCTTTGCATCAGCAAGGCGGCGCGCTGGCCGCCCAGCCACGCGCCGCTGACGACGGCGACGCCCTCTTCTTCGGTGGTCAGGACCACATCGGTGATGTCGGGATCAAGTTGCGCTTGCCGGATGGCATAAGAATGGCCGGCGTCCGGCACGTAGGCGATCTGGCGGATGCCGCCGGCTTTGAGCGCGTCGAACGCGGCTTGCTGCCAGGCAGGCGCCTCGGTGGTGGGTGTAGTCATGGTGGATTTCCCGGTGGCTGAGTGCTGCGAGGCATCTTATATCGCTATAGAATCGCCAACTAAATAGAATTTCTTGATGGAATTCATCACCCCTGCGCATACCCCGGGAGCCCGCAGATGGACTTGAAGCAACTGAAGGCGTTCGTGACCGTGGCCGAGACGGGCAGCGTGACCAGCGCGGCTCGCCTGCTCAACATCGTGCAGCCGGCGGTCTCACGGCAATTGAAGCTGCTGGAGGACGATATCGGCACGCCGCTCTTCACGCGCGGCCGCCTCGGGATGGAACTGACCGACGCCGGCAAGACGCTCGAGGATTACGCCCGCCGAGCCCTGAACGAACTGGACCGCGCCCGCGCCGAGATCCGGCCGTCCAGCGGCACGGTGGGCGGCATCGTCACGGTGGGCCTGCTGCCCAGCACCGCCGACATGCTGTCCAGCGCGCTGCTGTCGGCCGTGGCGGCCCACTATCCCGGCATCCGGTTGCGGCTGACGGCGGGGTATGCCGGGCATCTGCAATCCTGGCTCGAAACCGGGGACGTGGACATCGCGCTGCTGTACGAGTCCAAGCCGAATCCCGCGCTGAAGTTCCGCACCTTGCTGGAAGAAAGCCTGTGGTTCGTGGGCCCGCCGGACAGCGGGCTCGACACCCGCACGCCTGTCCGCATGGCCGACATCATCGGCCGGCCGCTCGTGCTGCCGGGCGCGCCGCATGGCCTGCGCTCGCTCGTCGAGCAGGCCGCGCGCACGCAAGAGACCGAGCTGCACATCGTGGCCGAGACCAATGCGATGAGTGTGCAGAAGCGCCTGGTGCTGGACGGCCACGGCTACACCATCCTTCCCTCGATCGCCGTGGCCGACGACGTGGATCGCGCGATCCTGGCCGCTGCCCCGGTCGTGGATCCGCTGCTGGTGCGGCGCATCGTGCTGGCGCAACCCGCGACTCGCCCGATCGCCAACTCCGTGCATTGCGTCATGAACGAATTGATCCAATGCGCCCGCGATGCGGTCCGCAATGCACGCTGGCCGTCAGCCCGATGGTTGGCCAAGTAGTCCGCGCACCGGCCGCGCCATCTCCCGCCGTGATGAATTCCATCACGAAATTCTATTTATTCGCCATTTTCATAACGGATTAAGCTGGGACAACTGACAGCGCTATCTGGCCGACATGTCCCACCTGATTGATACCGAATTCCCCGCCAGCGCAAGGACGGAAACACGGCTCATCGCCGGTCCGGCCGGTCCGCTGGAATTGCTGATTGACCGCCCCGCCACGCCGCGCGTTGGGGTGGCCATCATTACGCATCCGCAACCGCTGTTGGGCGGCACGCCGCGCCACAAGATTCCGCACAGACTGGCGCACGGCGTGCGGGATGCAGGATGGCTTGCGATACGGCCCAGCTTTCGGGGGGTGGGCGCCAGCACCGGCGTGTACGACCACGGCTTGGGCGAATCCGAAGACATTCTTGCCGTCGTGCATGCCGTGCGTGCCGAGTCCCCCGATACGCCACTGGCGCTCATTGGCTTTTCCTTCGGCGCTTACGCCCTGGCTCACGCGATTCGCGCGCTGACCGACCAGGACGCCGCGCCAGCCGCCGCCATCCTGGCCGGGCTGCCGGTTGGCGCCGTCGAGGGCGACCGGGTTTACGACACGCCGCCTTTGCCCGCCAGCGTGGTGCTGATCCATGGCGAATCGGACACGCAGGCGCCCCTGCCGCCCCTGCTGGCATGGGCCCGCCCCACTTCCCACCCCATCATCGTCATCCCCGGCGCGGATCACTTTTTCAGCCATTCGCAGGACCTGTTGCTGTCCCTCGTCCTCGCGCATCTTCCCAAGGAGGCCGCCAAGGCTCGTACAGATTGATCGCGGCGCCTTTTCACACCTCCCCAACACGCCATTGAGCAAGAGGGAGGGATCAACAAGGAGACAAACATGCGCTTTCCCATCAAGCGTTGGGCGTGCGGCGCCCTGGCATCCGCGTTCAGCGCGGCCGTCATGGCGGCCGCGCCGTATCCGGACAAGCCGATACGCCTTATCGTGCCGTGGCCCGCGGGCGGCTCGGCGGACACCATCGGTCGATCGCTGGGCGATGCCTTGGGCAAGCGCCTGAATGCGACGGTTGTGGTCGAAAACGTGGCGGGCGCTTCCGGCACCATCGCAACCACCCAGTTCGTCCGGTCCGCGCCGGACGGCTACACCCTGCTGCTGGCCAGCAGTTCGGCCAACGTCTCGGCGCCCAATCTGTATGCCAAGGTGCATTTCGACCCGATCAAGGACTTCACGCCGATCGGTGAAGTCGCGCTGGTGCCCAGCGTGCTCATCGTCCCCGAAAACTCGCCGTTCAAACGTCCGGCCGACATCGTGGCGGCAGCGCGCAAGCAACCCGGCAAACTGACCTATGGGTCCGGCGGCACCGGAAACTCGGGGCATCTGTCCGGCGAACTCTTTCGCGCGATCAACAAGATCGAAGTCACGCATGTGCCGTACAAGGGCAACAACCCTGCCTTGACCGACCTGATGGGAGGACGGCTGGACTACATGTTCGACAACGGCGCGATCGGGCACATCCAAAGCCAGCGCGTACGCGCGTTGGCGGTTGCATCAGACGCCCGGCTCAAGGCCATTCCCGACGTGCCGACGTTCGAGGAACTGGGCATGGCGGGCATGCAACTGACCACGTGGTTCGGCCTGGCGGCGCCGGCCGGCACACCCGCGCCCGTCGTTGACAAACTGAGCCACGCGCTGAATGCCGTCATGTCCGACCCCGCCTATTCGCAACGGCTCATCGCCATGGGGGCTGAATTGCGGCAAAGCACGCCAGCGGCGTTCACGGCTTTCTGGGCAGAGGAACTGGACCGCTACCGCCAGCTCATCCAATCCGCAGGCATCCAGGTCAATTGACGCGCACGGGCGCACGACAGCCATTCAAGGAGACAGGCATGAAGGCAAATGCATTTCAGCGGATTCTCGTGGCCGGGGCGCTGGCCCTGGCGGCCAGCGTGGCGCATGCCGCGTGGCCCGACGATCGTCCGATCGAACTGGTGGTGGGATTCGCGCCTGGCGGCGGGACGGACGTCATGGCGCGGCTGGTGGCCCAGCATATGGAAAAGCGCCTGGGCGGCAAGGCCCGGATCATCGTCATCAACAAGCCGGGCGCGGGCGGAGAAATCGCGGTGCGCTACGTTGCCGCCGCCAGGCCGGACGGTTACACGCTGGGCATGATCAACGCGCCCGGCTTCGTGTACCTGCCCGTCAGCAAGGGCGCGAAGTACAAGCCCGAAGACATCCGGCTCATCGCCCGGCTGGTCGACGACCCGCTGCTCTTCATCAAGCGACGCGGATCCAGCGCGCCGGATGACCTGCCGGCGCTCGTCGCAAAGCTGAAGCAGTCGCCCGAATCCCTGTCGTTCGGCCACAGCGGCGACGGCACGACCGGACATCTGGCTCTGATGGACATGGAGCGCAGCCAGAACGTGCGCGGCACCAGCGTGCCTTTCAAGGGCGGCGGCGACATCCGTCTGGGGATTCTGGGCGATCACATCGACTTCGGCTTGATCACCGTGAGCGAGGTGCCGGAACTGGCCGACCCGAAAGGCCCCTTCGAGGCTATCGCCATCGCCAGCGACAAGCGCCACAACGCCATCCCCACCGCGGCGGAATCCGGGGTGACGCTGCGCTATTCGTCCGAGCGCGGCATGGGCGGCCCGGCGACCTTGCCGGACGCCATCCGCGACAAGCTGGAACAGGCGCTCCAGGACACCCTCAAAGACCCCGCCTTCCTGGCCGCATCCGGGCGCGACGCAGCCGTGCTGGCCTTTCAGCCGGGCGAGGAATGGAGGGCCAGCCTGGCCCGGCAGACACGCGCATTCCAGCAAGAGGCCGCCGCGAAAAAGTAGGCGTCTGATGCCAGGCCGCGCTTGCCGCGCTGCCTGGCATCACTCTTCCGGACGCCGCTTTCGATACGTCTTTTCAAGCCACTGCACGGCCACCTCGACCAGCGGGTGAAAGCGCGCGGCATTCCACGCCAGCGCGGCAGTGACCACCATGACCTTTTCCTTCAATGGCCGGATGACGACGTTGGCAGGCGCCAGCTTCTTCATCGACGCCGGCACCAGCGCCACGCCCTGGCCGCATCCCACATAGGCGACCTGCGAGGCCACCGACCGCACCTCGTGCAGCACGCGGGGCGTGAAGCCGTGAGAGCGGCAGATCGCGGTGAGCATGTCGAAATACACGGGGCTGACCTGCCGGGACGACATCACAAGCTGCTCCGCCGCCAACGACTGAAGGCGCACGCGGGGCAGCGCCGCCAGCTTATGGTCCTTGGGCAGCGCCACCGCCAGCCGGTCCTCGGTCAACGACAACGTCGAGATGCCGTCGCCGACATCGCCGTCGATGCGCACGAATGCCATGTCCAGTTCCCCCGACAGCAGCGCCGGCACTGCTTCGACACTGTCGATTTCCCGCACGAAGACCGTCAGGCTCGGGTGCGCCCGCTTCAGCTCATTGAGCAGCGGCGGAACGGTGTCCAGCATTGCCGAGGTGATCGCGCCCACATGCAGCACGCCCGACTGGCCCGTCGCGACCTCGCGCACGACGCGCTCCAGGTGTTCGACCTGACCGGCGAACTGGCGCACCGCGGGCAGGATCGCCGCGCCCGCCGCCGAAAGCTGAGTGCCCCGGCGCGAGCGTTCGAAAAGCTGGAGTTTCAGCGACTGTTCCAGCACCTTGATCTGCTCGGTCAGCGGGGGTTGCGACATGCCCAGGCGCGCCGCCGCCCGTCCGAAATGCCGTTCCTCGGCCACCGCCAGAAACATCCAGAGCTGCCGTATCAGCCTGAAGTCGATTGTGCTCATGCCATGCCCTCGTTGCCGGTCGCGCGATGCCGCGCTGATCCTGAAACCGTATCACAGAGATACTTGAAAACGATTTTATCTATCAAGACCCGGTTCTGATAATGAAGCCTTCACTCAGGAGGTTTCCCCATGTCCCAAGCATCCGCGCTCGACCGCCTTGCCTCGCTGGATACCAATACCGTCTCGGACGCCCTGGATTTTCTGGGACTGCCCGGCGCCACCTACGGCCTGCGGCCGCTGTGGGACTGTCCGAAGATCGTGGGCCGCGCCAGCACCATCCAACTGGGTCCCAAAACGGACGCCAAGCCGGCCGTGCATCTGATCTCGCCCGTCATCGACGCCGTGCAGACCGGCGACCGCGTGCTGGTGATCGCCGGCGGCGCCGAGGGCATTTCCTGCTGGGGCGACATCCTGGCCAATGCGGCGCGCGCCAAGCACGTGCGCGGTTCGGTCATCGACGGTCTGAGCCGCGACATTGAAGGCAGCGAATCGATCGGCTATCCCGTCTATGGACGCGGCGTGACCATGATCAGCGCTCGCAACCGGGTGATCCAGATCGACGCCGGCAAGCCCGTGCAGATGGCCGGCGTCACGGTGCATGAAGACGATTACGTCATCGCGGACCGCTGCGGCGCGGTGTTCGTGCCCGCGGCCCGCATCGAAGCGGTACTGGACCTGGGCGAGCGTATCGCGAAGCGGCAGGATGGGATGGTCGCCGCCGTGCGCGCGGGCCGCTCGGTCGCCGAGGTCATGCACGACAAGGAATTCGACGCCATCCACGCGAACTGATCCGACGCACCCTCACTGCCCACTCACCAAAGGAACGACGATGACGAACCCCAAGAAAGCTGCAGCAATCGACCAGGAGCTGGTCGCCCTTTTTGAAGGACTGGATACGCCGGGCGTGTCGGACGCCATGGACAAACTGGGTCTGCACGGCCAGGCGCTCGGCATCATGCCGCTGGACGACTATGCCCGCCCGGTTGTCGGCCCCGCCTTCACGGTCAAGTACGTTCCCGCCGCGACGCCCGCTGGCACCGTCGGCGATTTCATCGATGACGTGGCCGAAGGCGACATCGTGGTGATCGACAACGATGGCCGAACCGACTGCACGGTGTGGGGCGACATCATGACGCAATACGCCGGCCTGCGCGGCCTCGCCGGCACCGTGATTGACGGCGTGTGCCGCGACGTGGGCAAGGCGTTGGGCGACGGCTATCCGGTCTTCAGCGCCGGCCGCTTCATGCGCACCGGCAAGGACCGGGTCGAGGTGGAGTCGGTGAACACCACCGTTGCGGTAGGCACCGTACGCGTGGCCGCGCGCGACATCGTGGTGGCCGACGCCAACGGCGTGGTGATCGTGCCGCGCGCGCGGGCCCGTGAAGTGGCCGAGACCGCGCGCAAGATCGAATCCGTGGAAGCCGCGATCCGCGAGCGGATCAATCAGGGCGCGACCATCCGCGAAGCCCGCGCCGCACTGGGCTATCACCTGCTGCAACGCAAGTCCTGATTGTTTTTTTAGTGTACTTACTCAGGGCGAAACTTAGGGTAAACGCCCCCTTTCACTGCCGAAATTACCGATCTATAAAGACACATTGTTTTTTTAATGTGTTTTTAAGATGAAAATTGCACTGATTGGATGTGGCGAAGTCGGACATTGCTATGCCCGCGCCTGGACGGCCGCCGGACATCGCATCGTGGGCATCTGCGACCTGCGTTCGGACGCCGACATGGCGGACCGCGCAACGGCCGCAGGGGCAGTCTTGCATACCGAACCGGGCGCCTGGCTCGCGGAAGCGGACGTCGTTGTCTCCGCCGTCTACGGCTATAACGCGGCCGACGTTGCCACCCAGACGCTTCCCTACATGCGCGCCGACGCGGTTTACGCGGACTTCACCACCGCCAGCGCCCCCGACATGCAGAAAGCGGCGGCTGCCGCTGCCGCACGCGCCATTCCCTTCATGGACGTGGCCATCATGGGCGCCATCGCCCTGCTGGCGGAAAAAACCCCGCTGCTGTGCGCCGGCGACGGCGCGGCGGCGGTGACCGAGCTGGGCGAAAGCGCCGGCGCGCCGGTCCGCATCATCGAAGGCAAGCCGGGCGACGCCGTGCGCCTGAAGCTCTTGCGCAGCGTGATGACCAAGGGCATGGAAAGCCTGGCCGTCGAATGCCTGGTGGCGGCCGAGCGCATGGGTCTGCGCGAGTCGCTTTACGAAGTGCTGGCCGACATCGACCGCACGCCGCTGACGGCATTCATGGACTCGTTCGTGCGCTCGCACGTGCTGCATGCGCCGCGCCGGCTGGCCGAGGTCCGCGAAGCGCGCGACCAGATCCATGAAGCTGGCCTGGAGCCGCTGGTCCTTGATGGCGTCGAACAACTCTTTGCCCGGTCCACCCGCGGCATCGAGGCCGCGCGCACCAAGGGCGAAGCCCCGGCGCCCGACACGGTCGAGGCGCGCCTTGCCTGGCTGACCACGCTGGCCCGCCAATCCTGACATCCCCACCGCGCCACAGAGCGCGGACTGAATCTGCATAACACTTTGCGAGGAAGACAATGAAACTGTTCAAGCAACTGCTGGCCGCCACGCTCGTGCTGGGCTGCGCCACTGCCCACGCCGCCGACCTGGGCAAGGCGCCGATCACGCTGATTTCGCCGTTCCCGCCCGGCGGCGGCACCGACACGCTGACGCGGATGATCGGCAGCGCCATCAGCCAGGACGCCGGCTGGAACATCGTGGTGGAAAACAAGCCCGGCGCCGGCGGCAACCTCGCGCTGGACGCCACGGCGCGCGCCCAACCCGACGGCCACACGCTGGTCATGGCGCAAACCGACAACGTCGTGCTGAACCCCTGGCTCTACAGCAAGCTCAGCTACGACACCTTCAAGGACTTCAAGCCGGTCGGCCCCGTGGCGTCTTCGCCCAGCGTCTTCGTCGTGGTGCCCGATTCGCCGTTCAAGACCATCGGAGACGTCGTCAAGGCCGCGCAGGCGCGTCCTAACCAGGTTTCGCTCGGCATTCCCGGCATCGGCGGCACGGGCGATCTGACCGGCTACTTGTGGCGCAAGGCGGCAAACATGGAACTGATGCATGTGCCGTACCGCGGCTGGAGCCAGGCCTTCCCCGATCTGGCCAGCGGCCGCATCGACATTTATGTTGGCTCCGTCGCGTCGCTGCTTCCGCAGATCCGCGGCGGCAAGGTGCGCGCGCTGGGCGTCGTCGCGAGCGAGCGTTCGCCCGCCCTGCCCGACGTGCCGACCTTTCCGGAAAGCGGTTTTCCGACCATCAACCAGTCGATCTGGTGGGGCCTGATGGCGCCGGGCAAGACGCCGGACGACGTGGTCGCCGCGCTGAACAGCGAGCTGCAGAAGGTGCAGTCGAATCCCGAATTGATCAAGAAGCTTGAAGACGCCGGCTACAGCGTCCTCAAGGGCTCGCCCGACGATCTGGCACGCCGCCATCGCGCGGACCACGACGCCTTCGGCAAGGTCGTGCAGGAAGCCGGCATCCCCAAGCAGTGAGCCCGATTCAACCCTATACAGCTATCAGGAGCAGTGATGACAGGTTTTGAAATCCACGCCCGCCAGCGCGCGGTCAGCAAGGAACTGGTCGATAAATTCCGCCAGGTGCCGGTCGCCAACGTCAGCGACTGCATGTCGCGCATGACGGCCGGCGGCGCGCGCCTGCGGCCCATGCACGACGGCACGCCGCTGGCCGGCCCCGCGCTGACCGTGCGCACGCGTCCCGGCGACAACCTGCTGGTGCACAAGGCGCTGAGCCTGGCGCAGCCGGGCGACGTCATCGTGGTCGATGCCGGCGGCGACCTGACCAACGCGATCATCGGCGAGATCATGACGACCTACGCCGAGTCGCGCGGCATCGCGGGCATCATCATCAACGGCGCCATCCGCGACTGCGGCACCATTCGCCGCAGCGCGTTTCCCGTCTATGCGGCCGGCGTCACGCACCGCGGCCCGTACAAGGACGGCCCCGGCGAGATCAACTGCGTGGTCGCGCTGGACGGCATGACCATCGCCCCGGGCGATCTGATCCTGGGCGACGACGACGGGCTGCTTGCAGTGCCGTTCGATCAGGCGCAGGCCATTTTTGAGGCCGCAGCGGCCAAGCACGACGTGGAAACCAAGATGCTGGCGGACATTGCCGCCGGCACGCTGGATACGTCGTGGGTCGATGCCCGTCTGCGCGCATTGGGCTGCACGGGAGTCTGACCATGAGCGATGCGGCAGTCAGCAGGCCCCAGTTGCGCGTCGCGCGTCTGGATCTGTGGATCGATCCGGTGTTCGACGAGACCATTGCACGGGACGATACGCTGGACCTGCGCGTGCTGCCGGCCGGCGGCGATGCCGTGACAGCCGCCGGCCTGGCCGGCGCACACGCGTACCACGTCAGCGCGGCGAAGGACGAGGTTCCGGCCCGCTGGCAGGTGTCGGCGGACCTGCTGGCCCATTGCCCGCAGTTGCTGTGCGTGTCTTCGGGCGGCGCAGGCTACGACACGGTGGACGTGGCCGCCTGCACCCGCGCGGGCGTGGCCGTCGTCAACCAGGCCGGCGCCAATGCCGCATCGGTCGCCGAAATGACATTTGCCCTCCTGCTGTCGCTGGTCAAACGGCTGGGCGAATCGGAAGCCGCGCTGCGCGCCGGCACCGCCGTCAGCCGCGAGGCCCTGATGGGCCACGAGATCGAGGGCCGCGTCATCGGCATCGTGGGCATCGGCGAGATCGGACGCAGGGTGGCGCGGATTGCGACGGGCTTCGGCTTGCAGGTCATTGCGTATGACCCGCTGCTGACGGACGCGCAGATCGCCGAACGCGGGGCGGCGCCGGTCACGTTCGACGCGCTGTTGGAACAGGCGGACATTGTCAGCCTGCACTGTCCGCTGAACACCGTCACGCGGGGGATGGTCAATGCCGCCGCCTTGCGCCGGATGAAGCGCGGCGCGCTGTTCGTCTCAACCGCGCGCGGCGGCATCCATGATGAAGACGCCCTGCTTGCGGCGCTGGAATCGGGCCATATTGCGGGTGCTGGCCTGGACGTGTGGCAGGTGGAACCGCCGCCTCCGCGCAGCGGCCTCTTGCAGCGTCCGGACGTGGCCGCCGCCTTTCACACGGGCGGCGTCACGCACGAAGGCCGGCGCAAGGTGGCGCAGGGTTCGGCCACGCAGATCATGGACATGCTCGCCGGACGCAAGCCGGCGCGGCTGCTCAATCCCGAGGTCTGGCCGCGCTTTCTGGCGCGGCTGGCGGAGCACGGCGTAAACGTGTAGAACCCGCGGGCGCGGCGGCCGATGCCTTGGCATCCATGGCCCCGCGCGCCGTTGTTATAGTCCCAGCTTCGAAATCCGAGAAGGGCAAGCCGCGTCATGTCGAGCGCCAGTGATTACGTGTACGGAGAGTTGCGCCGTCGCCTGATGGCCGGATCGTTCCTGCCCGGCGAGCCGCTGCGCGAGGAACATATCGCCACGCAGCTCTCCGTCAGCCGCACGCCCGTGCGCAACGCCATCGAACGCCTGATCGCGGACGGCCTGGTCACGCGCGAAGGTCGGCGCGGCGCGGTCGTGCTGGGTTGGCAGGATCGCGACATCGACGAAGCCTTCGAGTTGCGCATGCTGCTCGAGCCCTATTCCGCCAAGACCGCCGCCGAGCGTGCCACACCCGAACAGATCGACGAGCTGGAACGCATCAACCACTGCATGCTCGACGCCGTCAACTCCGGCGCGCCCGACCACGTCGCCCAAGTCCAGCACTACAACAACCTGTTCCACCACGCCCTGCTCGAAGCCGCGCAATCGGCGCGGGTGCGGTCCCTGGTCGAGAACCTGCTGGACATGCCGATCATCATCGGCTCGTTCTACTTCTACGGCCGCGATGACATGCTGCGCAGCGTGGACCACCATCGCCAGATCATCGCCGCCATCCGCGCGCGCGATCCCGAATGCGCCGAGATCGCCGTGCGCTTTCATCTGGCAACGACCCATCTTCTGTTTCGGTCGCATCGGCGGGACGGGAAGACGGGCGGGTAGGCATGACCATCAGCGCTGGCCGGTGTCTGACACCCTTGGGAGATGGGCGTCGCATCGGGCAGATGTGCAAAGGGTGTCAGACACCTTGCGCCGGATAATCCCTCCCGCCTGATAGATCCGCCCCCGCGCCCGGCCCACCCCGGGCGCGGCGCCATCACACGCCACGATTCGCTATCACTGAATTCGCAATTCCGTATTGGACGCGTGCAACACGCGGCCCCAGACTTTGCGCATGGCACGAAGCGGCACCCGCCGGACTTACCGGCTCCGCTTCGCAAGAAGAATCCCCTCATGCCAATCGGAGACCGTGTCCATGCAGCGTTATGGCTTGTTCATCAATGGTCAGAGCACCCCGCCCGCGCAGGGACGCATGATCGCCACCCACAACCCGTACACGGGCGACGTCTGGGCTGAAATCCCCGACGCCTGCGCGCAGGACGTCGACCGCGCCGTCAAGGCGGCGGAACACGCCTTTGAACAGACGTGGCGCCATACGCCCGGCATCAAGCGCGCCCAGTGCATGCTGCGCCTGGCGGAACTGATCGAACAGAACGCCGACCGGATGGCGCGCATCGAATCCACCGACAACGGCAAGATCATCCGCGAAACCCGGCCGCAGATAGTCTGGGTCGGACGCCAGCTGCGCTACTACGCCGGGTACGCCGACAAGCTTTATGGTCAGCAGGTGCCGCTGGACCAGCCGGACACGCTGGACTACCTGAGCCTGGAACCCTTTGGAGTCGCGGCCCTGATCACGGCCTGGAACTCGCCGCTGGCGCTGCTGGCCAACAAGCTGGCGCCGGCGCTGGCCGCCGGCAATTGCGTGGTGGTCAAGCCCAGCGAACACGCGTCCGCCTCGACGCTGGAGTTCGCCAGCCTCGTGCAGGCTGCCGGCTTTCCGGACGGGGTGTTCAATGTGGTCACGGGCGGCGCCGACACGGGCCGCGCGCTCGTCGAGCACCCCGGCGTCGCACTCGTCAGCTTTACCGGCAGCCCCGGGGTGGGCGCCGAGATCGCCTCGATGGCGGGCCGGCGCCTGACGCCCGTGAAACTGGAACTGGGCGGCAAGTCGCCCAACATCATCTTCGAGGACGCGGACCTCGACAAGGCGATCGTGGGTGCGCTGGCCGGCATCTTCGGTGCGACGGGCCAGACCTGCGTGGCGGGGTCAAGGTTGCTGGTGCAGCGCAGCGTGATGGACAGGGTTCTGCCGCCGCTGATCGACCGGGCGCGCAAGATCCGGCTGGGCAATCCGCTGGATACGGCGACCGAGATGGGCACCGTTGCCAACCGGCCGCAATTCGATCGCATCCTGGCCATCATCGACCGCGCGCAAGGCGCCGGCGCCAAGCTGGCTTGCGGCGGCAAACGGGCCGAAGGTCCGGGCTTGGAGCATGGCTACTTCATCGAGCCGACCATTTTCTCGGGGGTCGACAATGACAGCGACCTGGCGCAGGAAGAAGTCTTTGGGCCGGTGTTGGCTGTCATTCCCTTCGATACGGAGGAGGACGCCATCTGTATGGCTAACGGCACCCGTTATGGCCTGGCGGCCGGCCTTTGGACACGGGACCTGAACCGCGCCATGCGGGTGTCGCGCGCCATGCGCGCGGGCTCGGTCTGGGTAAACACCTACCGCGCCATCGCCGCCCAGGCGCCCTTTGGCGGTTTCAAGCAATCGGGCATCGGCCGCGAGCGCGGCGAAGCCGGGCTGCGCGAGTTCCTGACCACCCGCAACGTCATGATCGATTTTTCCGAAGCGGTCCGAGACCCCTTCGCCATTCGGACCTGAGCCGTTCGAGCCAGGCCAATCTGCCAAAGGAAGAGACATGAACGCACGAAAACTGGAGCCTCGGCCCGCGAGGCGCCGCGTCCTGCGCGCCGCCTTGACGGCGCTCGTGGCCGCGGCCGCCCTGCCCCTGTCGCACGCGGCGCATGCGACGGCCCCGTGGCCGACGCAGCCTATCCGCATGGTGGTGCCGTTTCCGCCAGGGGGTTCCGTGGATACGGTGGCGCGCACGTTGGGCCAGGCTTTGCAGGAGGCGCTGGGCCAGCCCGTGATTATCGAGAACAAGCCGGGCGCCAGCAGCGTGCTAGGCGCCCGTTATGTGAAACAGGCGGATCCGGACGGCTATACGCTGCTGCTGAACGCGTCGCTGCAGGTCGCCAATCCGCTGCTGCTCGATACGGTGACCTACGACGCGCTCCGGGATTTCGCGCCGATCACCGAGATCGGCGCCCAGCCGCAGCTTGTACTGGTCCGCAAGGATAGTCCGTACCAGTCGCTCAAGGATCTGGTGGCAGGCGCAAAGGCCAAGCCGGGTGAACTGACCTGGGCCATCGCGGCGTACGGGGCGGCGGGCCATCTGGCGTGCGAGCTGGTCAACGAGCAGGCGGGCGTGAAGATGGAAGTGATTCCGTATCGCGGCGGCGGTCCGGCGCTGGTCGATCTGATGGGCGGCCAGGTGACGGCGATGACCGAGCCGATGGCGTCGGCCTACCCGCACGTGAAGGACGGCAAGCTGCGGGCGCTGGCGGTAACGAGCAGCCAGCGCGTGGCGGCGATTCCGGACATTCCGACGGTGGCCGAGGCGGGTTACGCGGGATTCGACATGCCGAGCTGGTATGGCATTTGGGCGCCGGCGGGCACGCCGCAGGCGGTGATCGACAAGGTGTATGCCGCGACGCAGCAAGCGTTGCAGAACCCGGCGGTCAAGGCAAAGTTCGAGGCGCTGTCGTTCATCCCGGTGGGGTCCAGCCCGCAGGACTTCGCAGCCTTTCAGGCCAACGAATACAAGACCTACGAGAAAGTCATCAAAGCTATCAAGGCACGGGGCGCGAATGCCGCGCCGCGCACCTGAACAACAAGGAGACATGGCATGGAACAGAACGGATCGGAGATTCTGGGGTTCATCGGGCTTGGCGTGATGGGCGGGCCGATGTGCGCCAATCTGCTGAAGAAAAGCGGTCGCAAGGTGGTGGCGTACGACTCGGTGCAGGCGGCTGCCGATGAGGCGAAATCGCATGGCGCGGAGATTGCCGACGGCGTGGCGCGGGTGGCGGAGAAGGCGGACGTCGTCTTCCTCTCGCTGCCCTCCATTGATCAGGTCGAATCGGTGTGCGAGGCAATCCTGGCGGCGCCGCGCCGGCCGTCCCTGATCGTGGACATGAGCACGAGCAATGTGTCGCGCACCCGGGCGCTGGCGGAGCGGCTGAAGGCGGAAGGCATTGCGTTTCTGGATGCGCCGGTGGCCCGCACCAAGCAGGCTGCTGTGGAAGGGAAGCTGTTCATCAGCGTGGGGGGCGCCGAGTCGGACTTTGCGCGGGTCGTTTCCTATCTGAATTGCATGGGCAGCGATGTGCTGCATTGCGGGGAGGTGGGCAGCGGGCAGATCGTGAAGATCCTGAACAACTACATGGTCTTCATGACGGTCAATGCGCTGTCCGAAGCGATCACGATCGGCCGCCAGGCTGGGATGGAAGCGGAGAAGCTGCTGTCGCTGTTGTCTCAGGGGTCGGCTGACAGTTTTGTGCTGAGAAACCATGGGATGAAGTCGTTGGCCAAGGACGACTTTCCGGAGAAGACCTTTCCGATGACGTACGCCATCAAGGATTGCTCGTTGGCGCTGGATTTGGCCAAGGAAGGCGGGTTCAGTCCGCGGATCGGGGCGTATACGCACGACATGATGTGCCGGGCGCGCGATGCGGGGTTTGCGTTGAACTATCACCCTGCTGTCATTCAGTTGATCGATGGGCGTGTGAAGGTTGAATTGCCTGAGCGGGTTTGAAGTGGGGGATGCTGTCCGATTGCGCGGTCGGAGATATCGGAATCGGGGTTGCGGCTGGCTTAGGGGGGTGTTCTGTTGACGCCCGGCGCGGCGGCGGCCTGGGGCGCGCGGGGCTACCATTGCGGTCCGGAGCCTTCGCTCCGGACTGCCCCTTCGTCATCTTCGTCCAGGCCTCTCGGCCTTCCCTTCAGATTCCCTCGGGCGCATCTACACGCCCCGCGCACCCCAGGCCGCCGCCACACCGGGCTCTGGTGGTTTGAACTTCACGGGCGCTGGGGAGGGATGAGTTCTTGAGGTTCTTGTTGGCGTCGGTGTCGGTTTGAAGCAGCTTGCGGGGCCCGCCCCACATTGGCCGCGCGGGCGGCCTCGTGAGGCTTACGCGGTATCTTGCGTCCACGGGCCTGCGCTGCGCGCTCGTGGTGTGTAGGACTGATTCAGGTGTCTGACACCCTCATGCACTGATGCTTGAATTTGCGGATGGTGCTGCCGGGTGTCTGACACCGGCCACAGCACGCCCCCCCCGCGCAGGCCTCAAGCTTCCAGCGCCATGAGCTTTGCCACATGCCCCACGACACGCCGCGTCAAATCCGTGGCGTGCTTTTCACTCCAGATGATTTCCATGCACACCTGACCCGCGCTCTGCGGCAGTTCGCGAAACACCACGCCCGCAAAGCCCGTGGTGGCATAGGACGCCGGCGCGATCGACACGCCCAGGCCGAGCCGGACCATCTGGAAGATCGTGAGCGGACTGCGCGCCATGTGGCGGATGTCGGGGCTGAAGCCGGCTTCGTGGCAGCAGGCGACGATGGCGTCGTAGATCGCGGGCCCATGCTCGCGATGCAGCGCGACCATGGGTTCGTCCGACAACATGGATAGTTGAAAGCCTTCTTTCTGCGCCAAGGGATGCCGGCTGGGCAGCACGGCGACCAAGGGCTCGCGGTGGATGAGCTGGCGCCGTACCTCGGTGCGCTCCGGGCGGGCATGGACAATGCCGGCGTCGAGCAGGCCCAGCGATACCGCCCTGACCTGCTCAGCCGACACCATGTCCACCAGCGAGAGCGTCACGCCCGGGAATTCCGCGGCGACCTGGCGCTGGATGACGGAGACCAGGTGAAACAGTGCGGAAGTCGCGACGCCCACCCTCAGCACGCCGGAGTCGTCGTTGCCGGCGCGCACGGCGGCGTTGACTGCTGTGCGCATCTGGTCGAGCAGGATGCGGGTCTCTCGCAGGAAGGCCTGCCCAGCAGGCGTCAGCCGAACCTCGCGGCGGGTGCGCTGGAAGAGCTGCACGCCCATTTCCTCTTCAAGCGATTTGACGTGCTGCGAGAGCGGCGGCTGCGAGATGTTCAGCTTTTCGGCGGCTCGCCGGAAGCTGAGCTCTTCGGCAACCGTCACAAAGTAGCGCAGTTGGCGCATGTCCATGGCGTGACATCTTCTTGTTGGGGTCAGCGGTGCGAATCGCCCGCGGGCGCGGCGCCGCCGGCGGCGGGCCGCCATTGGACGGCTGGCTAGCATACTGCGGCCGACCGTCCTTGCCCATCCCGCCGATGTCCCAGGCGCGGCGATCAGGCCAGCAGTTTCGTCAGGTCACTGACCGGGGTGGACGGCTCTGCCGACAGGAAGGCGTCCAGGATCAGCGTGGTGCGCACTTCCGGCAGCGTGAGGCCGGCATTGGCGCGGAACTTGTCGACAATGTCGGTCTGGCGCAGCGCGCGTTCACCGCTGCCCAGGTTGATGGGCACTTCTTCGCGCAGTTGCGTGCCATCGTGCAGCGTGACCGTCACCGCGCCGGAAAAGTATTTCGGGAACGCCGTGGCTTCCTGTGCGCGGCAGGTGGTGCGTCCCGCAAGCGACAGCAGCGCGGGATCCGACAACCGGGCGGGCGCCAGTTCCTGCAGCGTGAAGCGGCCCAGCGCCAGGCAGGCGGCCACGACGAACTGCACGCTGAATTTGGCGTCGTAGTCGCTGCGCGGCCGGGTCTTGATGTGCGCGGGCTCGGCGACGATGGGCAGCGTGGGCGCAGGCAGCTCGCAGGCGACCGAGCGGATGCGGCCGGCGTCCTGGATGGTGGCCTGGAGCCGCAGCGCCGCTTCGGCGCAGCCGTGGATGAAGTGGCAGACGGGGTACGGCTTGATCGAGGTTTCCAGCAGCGTCCATTCGTGGCCGAGTGCGCTGATGACGGAATCGGCGTCGACCTGGTCGGCGCGGGCCTGCATGTGGGTCTCGTAAAGGCCAAACTGCCCTTCATAGGGCCGGCGCGGGCCAAAGAAGCCGGCCTGCGCCATCTGCGCAGCGGTGATGCCGGCAAAGGCGCCCCAGCCCGGATGCAGGCGTTTGGTCCAGGCGCCGTCTTCCAGGAACACCTGGACGCCGGACGCGGTGCTGGCCGCGATGCCCTGCGCGGCCACGAGTTGTTCCTCGGTCAGGCCCAGCAGCTTGCCGGCGACCAGCGCCGAACTGAAGTGCGACACGACGCCGGTGGCGTGGTAGCCGCCCTGATGGAAGCCGCCTTTGACGGACCGGCCCAGGCGGATGGCCGCCTCCATGCCGATCGCGTAGGCGCTCAGCAACTCGCCCCAGCGCAGGTCGCGGGTCTCGGCGAGCGCCAGCGCGGCGGGCAGGCACGCCACCGAGGGATGCACGATGGCGCCGGGGTGCGTGTCGTCGAAATCCAGCCCGTGCATGAGGTAGCCGTTGGCCATGGCCGCGTCGCGGGCCTGCAAGGCCGGGCCGCCGCCGATGACCGTGGCATCGCCGGGTGCGCCGGCCGCGCGGATGCCGGCCAGGCCGGGTCCGGCGAAGTCGAACTGATGCGCGGCGAGGCCCAGCCCGATGGCGTCGATGATGTGGAGCAGCGATTTTTCGCGCACCGCCGCCGGAAGCGATTCCAGCGTCAGGCCGCGCGCGAAGCGGGCCAGGCCCAGCGCCAGGCTGGATGACGGGGCGCGCAGATTGGAGGTTGCATGCATGATGACCAGGGTTCCAATGTGAGAGTCGGTGCGCCCGCCGGGCGCGCCGCTTGGGTGTTCAATCCAGGGGGCTTTCGTGCAGCACGGCGACCGGCACGGGCAGGTCGCCTGGCAGACGGGGATAGCGTTTGAGCACCTGAGGATCGTGGCCCGGCACGAAGTGGCTGACCGATCCCGCCAGCTTCAAGAGGCGCTTGTGCCCGGCCAGCATCTGTTCCACATCCACCACCACTGGAAACGGCAGCTTCAGCGTCGCGTTGTCGTAGTAATGCGCGGCGTCCGAGGCCAACACTACCCACCCGCGCGCCGTATGCACCCGCACCGCCTGCAGCCCTTTGGTATGGCCGCCGATGCGCAGCAGTTCGATGCCGGGTTGCAGCACGTCGTCGCCATCGTGGAACTCGACGCGGTCTTCGTACAGCCGGTGCACGAACTCGCAGACATCCTCGACCGAGAACGCGCGGCGCAGCACGGGCTGGCACATGCACGGGCCCGTCGCAAACGCCGCTTCGGCCTCCTGCAGGTGAAACCGCGCATTGGGCAGCTTGTCCAGGTTGCCGGCGTGATCCCAATGCAGGTGCGTCAGGATCACGTCCCGGATCTGTTCGGACCGCACGCCAAGATGGCGCAGCGCGTCGATGGGGCAGCAGTCCAGCGGCCGGCCGCGCTGCGTCGCGCCGCGCTCGCCAAAGCCGGTGTCCACCAGAATCGCGGTGTCGTCCAGCTTGATCAGCCACACGTAAAAGTCCATCTCCACGGTGCCATCGTGCGCGTCGTGCAGGATGAAATTGTGCGAGGCCGGACGGGTCATGCGCGCGTATCGCAGCGCATAGACTTCATAGCAGGGTAAGTTGTCGGTCATGGCCGGGCGCCTCCTACGCCCTTATACGCCAAGATAGGCTTGCCTTACGAAATCGTCTTCAAGCAGTTCCTGGCCCGTACCGGTGCGCACGACTTCGCCGCGCTCCAGCACGTAGGCCCGGTGCGACAGCCGCATGGCCAGCCGGGCGTTCTGCTCGACCAGCACGATGGACAGTCCCGATTCCCGGTTCAGCCGTTCGACGGCTTGGGCAATTTCCGCGATCACCTTGGGCGCGAGGCCCAACGACGGCTCGTCCAGCAGCAGCAGTTTCGGCTGGGCCATGAGCGCCCGGCCGATCGCCACCATCTGCTGCTCGCCGCCCGACAGCGACCCGGCCATCTGCGCGCGCCGCTCCTGCACGCGCGGAAACAGTCCATAGATCATGTCGAGCGTGCGCCGCCGTGTGGCCGCGCAACGCGTGGTGTAAGCGCCCAGTTCCAGGTTGTCCATGACCGTCATCCGCGGAAACAGGCGCCGGCCCTCGGGCGACAGCGCGATGCCGCGCGCCACGCGGCCCGCTGCGGGCATGGCGGCGATGGACTGGCCATCCCAGCGCAGGTCGCCGCGCGCCAGCGTCTTCAGTCCCATCATCGCCTTGAGCGTCGTGGACTTGCCGGCGCCGTTGGATCCCACGAGCGCCACGATCTCGCCGTCGCCGACCTGCAGCGACACGTCGTGCACGGCCTCCAGTTGGCCGTAGCGCACGGCAATGGATTGGGCTTCAAGCATGGGCATAGTCGGGGGCTCCCAGATAGGCTTCGATCACGGCAGGGTTGGACTGGATCTCTTGCGGGGTGCCTTCCGCGATCTTGCGCCCCTGCACCAGCACATAGATGCGATGGCACAGTTCCATCACCACGGCCATGTGGTGTTCGACGAACAGCACGGAAATACCGCGATGCGTGCGCAGCCGCTGCAGCAGCCGGCCCAGTTCGGCGCACTCTTCGCCATTCAGGCCGGCGGCGGGCTCGTCCAGCAGCAGGATCTTGGGATTGGTCGCAAAGCCGATCGCCACGCCCAGCAGTTTCTGGTGGCCGTAGGCCAGCCCGCCCGCCGCCACGTCCCGGTACGGCCCCAGCCCGGACAACTCCAGAATCTCGTCCACCTCGCGCGCCACGCGCTGCAATGCGGCCTTGCGGGCGCGGGTGGTGACGGTGTGCGTCCACACGGAGCCGGGCAGCGTCGACAGCGCGCCGCGCAGCAGGTTCTGCGCCACCGTGGCGCCCTGGTAGACCGAGGTCGACTGGAACGTACGGGCCAGGCCGCGCCGCACCACCGCGCTGGGCGCCTTGCCCGTGATGTCCGCGCCCTCCAGCACCACCTGGCCCGCCGTGGGAATCAGCGTGCCGCTGATCAGGTTGAAGGCGGTGCTCTTGCCGGCGCCGTTCGGGCCGATCAATCCCACCACCTCGTCCCGCGCCACATGCAGGTCCAGGCCGCTGACCGCCTGCAGGCCGCCGAATCGCTTGGACAGGCCCTTGACCTCAAGCAGGGGCCGCGAAGTCGTTGACGTCGTCATGGCTGCTTCCTCCATTTACGCGGCAGGCGCATGCCGGCCAGCCCTTGCGGCAGGAACCGCAACATCAGAATCAATGCCACGCCGTACAGGATGTCCTGCGATTCCACCGCGCCGCGGAAGAACTCGGGCAGCGGCGTCATGACCAGCGCGCCCACCAGCCCGCCCAGCAGGTATCTGCGCCCGCCGACCACCATCATGATGATGAGTGCGACCGACAGGTGCATGTTGAACGACTCGGGCGAGATGTAGCCGACGTAATGCGCCAGCAGCGCGCCCCCCAGCCCGGCGAAGACGCTGGCAAGCGTGAACGCGAACAGCTGCGTCCGGCGCACGCCGATGCCGCTGGACTCGGCCAGCGCCGGGTTCTCGCCGACAGCGTCCACTGCCTCGCCTGCCGGCGACGCGTAAAATCCGCGGAAGAACGCCAGCACGGCAATGGCGATTACCGCCGCCAGCGCATAGAACGCCGGTTTGTCCAGGAAGACGTAACCGGCGATGGCGGCCGGGGGAATGTTGGTGATGCCGTTGGCGCCGCCCGTGACATCGCCGAATTCCAGCAGCACCAGGCGCAACAGTTCGCCGAAGGCAAAGGTCACCAGCACGAAGTAAACGCCCTGCAATCGCAGCACGATGCGCCCGAGCAGATAGGCGGCCAGACCTGCGGCGGCCATTGCCGCCACGATCCCGACGGCGAACGGGAGCCCCAGGCCCTTGACGCAGAACACCGACGCATAGGCCCCGATGCCGGCCAGTGCGCCGTGGCACAGCGAGATCTGCCCTGCCCTGGCCAGTACCGACAGCGACGTCACGACGATGGTGTTGATGCAGATGAAGATGGCCAGGTGATAGGTGAAGGCCTGATTCAGCAGGAACGGGATGCAGACCAGTCCCGCGAGGCCTACCAGGCCCACCACCCCCAGCGGTTGCGGCGCGGCAGCCCCTCGGATCAGGGATTGCGATTCGGTCTGGCCCGGCGGTATCGACGGCAACACGGCTTTGCTCATATCCATCTCACGCCTCCGCCTTGCCCAGCAGCCCGGCGGGCCGCAATACCAGGATGCCCATCACCAGCGCGAAGATCAGGATTTCCGCGAGGCTGTTGCTCATGAAGGAACTGGCCAGGCTTTCCGACACGCCCAGCAGCAGGCTAGCCGCCGCCGCGCCCGGCACGCTGCCCAGCCCGCCAAGAATCACCACGATGAAGGCCTTGAGCAGCGGCGTGCTGCCGATGAAGGGCGAGACCGAAAACAGCGGCGCCATCAGCGCCCCCGCGATCGCCGCCAGCCCCACGCCGATGCTGAAGCCCAGCGGGTACATCAGCTTGGCCCGCACGCCCTGCGCCGTCGCGATCTCCATGTCCTGCACCGCGGCACGCAACGCCTTGCCCTGCCGCGTATGGATCAGGAACCCATACAGAACTGCCAGCACGATCACCGAGCAGACCGCGACGTACAGCCGCGACGCCGGGATGATCACCGTGCCAAGGTGGAACACGCCCTCGGCGACCTGCGGCATGATCTGCGAGTCTGGTCCGAACACCACCAGCGCCACCGACTGCAGGATCATCCCCACGCCGATGGTTGCAATCATGCCGTTGAGCTCATCGTGGCGGAAGGGCTTGAGCACGGCCCACTCCACGAGCCAGCCCAGGGCCGCTGTCACGACGAAGGCGCCCAGCAACGCCACGAGGAACGGCGCCTGCCAGTGGCTCATCAGAACGTAGGTCGCGAACGCCCCGACCATGTAGAACTGGCCGTGCGCAAAGTTGACGACCCGCATCACGCCGAACACCAGCGTGAACCCCACCGCCATCAGCAGGTAAAGCAGGCCGATGATGACGCCATTGACCAGCGCCTGGGCTAACAAGTTGGACATGGAAATCCCCTTTCGCCGGCTTATTTCTGGATATCGACGCACTTGTCGATATCGCAACGCGCCACGGTGACTTCCTGGCCATTACGGACCTCGGAGATGAAGAACGGCGAGGCGACCTGATGGTCGATGCCATAGCGCGCCTTGCCGCTCCAGTTCACGATGCCCTGGATGCCCTTGTAGTCCTTCAGCTTGGCAAGCTCATCCCGCACCTTGGTGCTGTCGGCCACGGTGCCCGCGTTCTGCATGGCCTTGAACAGCATGTGCGTGCCGTCGTAGAAGGCCGGGCTGAATCCGTTCATGTTCTTCTTGTATTTGTCCTGGTAGCGCTGGGCGTAATGCGCCACCTCCTTGTTTTCCGGATCCTGCAGCGACGTGACCATCATGCCCTCGGTCGCCGTCTTGCCCGCCACCGCCACGATCTCGGGCGTGGCCGGCCCGCCATTGCGCACGATCGGCCCCTTGAAACCCAGCTCCCGCGCCTGCCGCACGATCATTCCCGCGGTAGCCGGCGAGTTGCCATCCAGTTCGATGGCGTCGATGCCCGAACTGATCATCCGGGTCAGCAGCGGCACCATATCCACCCGCTGGCGTTCGAAGAATTCCTTGCTCGACAGCGCGGCGCCCGCCTTTTCGTAGGCCTTGGCCAGGTCATTGGAAATCTGCTGCCCGGACTCGTCGTTGGGAAAGAGGCCGCCGACTTTCTTCAGATTGAAGCGCTTGACCAGCCACGCGATGATCGGCGGCGCCGTCTCCTCGGTCGTCAGATTGGGACGGAAGGAGTACGGCTTTTCCGGGCTGAGCGCCTTGTTGGTGAAGCCCAGCGTCATGATGATGACCTTCTCGCGCTCGGTGACCGGCTGCACGGCCAGCGCCGGCGCGGACCCCATCGGGCCGATGATGTACTTGACCTTGTCGTCGCTGACCAGGCGGTTGGCCGCCGTGACCGCGTCGGCCGACTGGTACTTGTCGTCATAGGGGATGACGCTGATCTTGTACTTCTTGCCGCCGACCTCCAGGCCACCCTGCGCGTTGATGTCGTCGGCCGCGAGTTCGGCGCCGTACAGCAGCGCCTGGCCCCACGCGGCGCCTGCGCCCGACAGCGTCACCAGTGCGCCGATCTTCAGCGTGTCCTGCGCCATGGCCGCGGCGGGCAGCGTTAACGCCAGGGGCAGCACCACCTTGCAAATTCGATTCATGTCTCTCTCCTGTCTTTTTTGTAGTCAGTGCGTGAACATCAGGTGTCGTGCGCTGGGGACGGCCGCGGACGGCCGTCCGGCGTCACAGGGGAATTTCGATATCCAGCAGCGGCGCGTGCTGCTGCGCGCCGTACACGTCCACGTCGCCCACCGCGCCCGAAGCCACAGGCCTCGGCAACGTCGCCTTCCACGCCAGCGCGGGCGGGTATTCCGTGAACAGCACGTCCTGCTCACGCACGCCGTACAGGCGTGCAATCAGCGCGGCGCTGACGACGCCCGTGGCGCGCACGCGCTCGAACAACGCCGGGTCATCGAACATGATGTCCAGCGTGATGGAAAACGGCCCGGCGTTCTTGCTCTTGCAGGCCTTGGCAATGTCTTTCAGTCTGGCCACGTCGGCTCTCCCCGCTCAGACGGTTTCGTATTCGATGGGAAACAGGCTGAGCGGATCAGCCACTTCGATCACGTGCTGCATGAAGAATTCGTAGATCGGACCGCGCTCGATATCCGACGGCGAGAACGGAAAGGCCATGTTTCCCTCGCGGCACATGCGCCCCGGAAAGTCCGAATGCAGCAGCGTCACGCGGGCCAGCGACAGCGCCGCATTGGCGATCTCCTGCGTCCTGCCCACGACTTCCGCCACGATGGCGAGTTCTTGCGGCAGGAAACCGGGGTTCGGTTCCCAGGCCCCCATCACGCCGTTTGCCCCGTAGACCCGCAGCACCAGCTTCCAGTCCTGGGGGTCCAGTCCAAGGGCCGTGACTTTCGTCGCCGTGGATGTGCGCACGAAGTCCAGGAAGCTGTCGGCCTGACCGATCAGGCCCGGGTCGCGCGTGGCGGCAAAGGCCACCGCGCTGTAGCCCGCCCGCTTCACGCCTTCCAGCTTGATCGTGTAGCGTTGAGGCTCCCACTTCATGCCCGTGATCCGCACACGACGGTCTGACACCGGCCGGATCTCGCAATCGCGGGTGTCAACGCAGCCGCCGGGCTCATAGCGCAGTACGGGGCTGGCGTTCTCGTGCAGCGCCTGCACCGCCACCGACAGCGGCGTGCAGCGCAATTCTGGATTGAGCGGCTCGGCCTCCACATAGTCCTCGCCCACCGTGACCATCAGGCAATCGTGCTTCTTGGGGATCGCGGCGTTGCACGCGCACTCCAGCATCTTGCCGGCATACCAGGCGGGCGCCTCGGGCAGACCGTGGTGCATCGCCAGCGCCACCCAAGGCGCCGGGTCCGTGCCCCGCCCACCCAGGATCACCTGCGCCCCCTCGGCCAAAGCCTGCCGATACGGCTCCGGACCCATCATGCCGACGATGCGCACCGCGTCGTCGACCTCTTGCGCCGTCAATGCGTCTGCCGTGCCTAGCGCCCGAATGCGGTCCTCGGCGATGGCTTGACGAATCACGGCCGGGTCCTGCTCGGCGTGAATCAGCGCCATCTTGAAATGCAGGCCATGTTCGCGGGCGATCTCGCGCACGATGTCGGCGCAGGCCTGCAGGTGCGGCTCGCCTCCAGCGCCCCCGCACGTGCCCACCATCATCGGGATGCCGTTGCCAATGGCCGCGCGCAGCAGCAGCGACAGGTCGCGCTTCATGGCCAGGCGGGAATTCAATGTCTTGCCGGACCCCAGGTAATGCGGACCGGGATCGCTGGAACCGCCGTCCACACCGACCATGTGGGGCTTGAGCTCCATGGCCGCCTTGATCGAGGCCTCCGGAAACCCGTAACCCAGAATGCCGCTGGCCGACATCATGCGCACGCTTTGAGTGGTCATGTCCGTGGTCCTTAGCGGCTGCCGATCTTCCAGTCGCCCGCGCGCGGCCGCGAGAGGCCCAGGTTGCCGCGCAGCGTGCCGCTGGCGTACTCCTTGCGCACCAAGCCGCGTTTCTGCAGGTGCGGAATGACAAGCCGCACGATCTCCTCGTACGTGCCGGGCACCGCAGTCGCCGACAGCACGAAGCCATCGCACCCCTTGCTGAACCACTCTTCCATCATGTCCGCCACCTGCTCGCCGGTGCCGCAGAAGACGGGGCCGTCGTTCAGCGTGCCGCGGCCCGACGCCTCGACGAAGTCGCGCACCGACGGATTCTTCTTGCCGCTCACCTGGACGACCTTGTCTCGCAGGCTCTGCCAGGACATCGCGGCCAGCTCCGCGTCGGTGAAGGGCTGGTCGTAGGGCCGGCCGGAAAAGTCGATGTTGGCCGTCTCGCCGATCATCGTCAGGCCGTCGATGGGCCGCGACAGGCCGGCGATCATCTCGCGCTTTTCGCGGGCCAGGCTTTCGGTTTCGGCGGCGATGATCTTGACCTCGGCGGCCACCTTCAGGTCGTCGGGATTGCGGCCGGCCTTGGCCACGCCGTCCTTGAGTGCCTGATACTGCTTGATGCCGCCTTCCAGCGTGGGGTACTTGGCGAACACCACTTCAGCCCAGCGCGCCGCGAACGCCAGCCCGCGCCCGCTCTGGCCGGCCTGCAGGATCACCGGGTTGCCCTGCGGCGAACGCGGTACGGTCAGCGGGCCGCGCGACCGGAAGAAGCGCCCTTCGTGGTCCAAGCGCCGCACCTTGTCCGGATCGGCGAAGAAGCCTTCGGCCTTGTCGGCGACGATGATGTCGTCTTCCCAGGTGTCCCAATGGCCCATGACCACTTCCATGAATTCATCGGCGCGGTCGTAGCGCAGGTCATGCTCCAGGTGTTCGGTGTGGCCGAAGTTGGCGGCTTCCGAATCGTTCATCGAGGTGACCACGTTCCAGGCCACGCGGCCCTTGGTCATGAGGTCCAGCGTCGCGAACAGGCGGGCCACGTGGAACGGTTCGTAGTAGGTCGTGGAGTACGTGGCGCCCAGTCCAAGGTGGCGGGTGGCCATCGCCATTGCCATCAGCACCGCCGTGGGTTCGAGCTTCACGGCGCGCACGCCGTGACGCACGGTCTCGTGGTGATTGCCGTTGTAGATATCCGGCATCGCCAGGCGGTCGTCAAAGAACGCCATGTCGAAGCAGCCGTCTTCCAGCGTCCTCGCGATGCGCTGGTAGTACTCCGGCGTCAGATAGTCGGTCATGCTCGACGGATTTCTCCACGAGCCGACATAATTGGAGCAATTCTGGGCTTGCAGGAAGGCCACCAGGGCCATTTGACGGGCGGTTGTGCTCATTGCTTTTCCGGTTTCCGGTGGGTTCGTGAAGAGGTCGAAGTGGGCTCAGTATTGGTGTCGACTCGGATATGCACAATTTCCGCGGCGTGATACATCTATAACCACCATGAATCAATCCAACGACCCGTCCGCCCTCACCCGGCTCGAACTCTCCGAGCTGGAAACCTTTCTCTGGGTCGTGCGCGAAGGCAGCTTCAGCGAAGCCGCGCGCAAGCTGCATCTGTCCCAGCCCGCCGTCACCAATCGCGTCAAACGGCTTGAAGACAAGCTGCGCACCAAGCTGCTGCAGCGGACCACGCGCCAGGTCAGCGCGACGCCCGAGGGCATCCGCCTGCGGGACGCAGCCGAAGCCGCCTTGGCGGGGCTGCGCGACGTCATGCGCCAGTTCCAGCTCAGCGCCGAAACCGGCCGCCACCGCATCGTGGTGGCGTGTACGCCGATGCTGGCCGCGACGGTGCTGCCGCGTCTGATTCACGACTACCAGCAGCGCTATCCGGACATCCAGGTCGTGCTGCGGGACCTGCCCTATGCGCAGGTGGTGCAGGCGATCACACAGGACGCGGCGGACTTCGCCGTGGCGGCGCTGGACACCAAGCAGCGCGGGTTGCAGTTCCAGTCATTGGCCGAGGAAAAGGTCATGCTCGTCGTGCCCGCCGGCCATCCGCTCGCCGCGCATGCCAGCGTCACGCTGTCGATGATCGCGCCCTACCGGATCATGTTCCTGGACCGCTACCTGTCGCTGCGCAAGCACCTGACGGAAGAATTCGCCAAGCAGGGGCTGAGCTTCGAGCACACCACGGCGTCGACCCTGCCCACGCTGCTCGGCATGATCGACGCCGGCAATTGCGTCACCTTCCTGCCGCGCACCATGGTCCAGCGCAACGCGCAGTCGTCGCGCGTGCTGATCGAGATCCAGGACCTGGACGCCACCCGCCACTGGGGCTGCATCCTGTCGCGCCGGGCCGAGCTGTCCGCCGCCGCGCAAGCCTTCAAGGACTACCTGCGCAAGCACTTTCGCGAGCAGCTTGCCGAACCGGTCTGAGTCCGCCATTCATAACGGTACGTAATAGACGCATACCGGAACACAATTTGTGGCCGGTTCCCCGCCGCTCCTAGACTTGGCGCCATGCCAGGCGGGAAGCGGCGGCGCGGGTTGCATGCCTTGCCGCGGGCCTGGCGCCCACGAAACAGGATGCGAGCATGACACCCTTCGACAGCAAGGAATTCCGCCGCGCGCTTGGCGCGTTTCCCACCGGCGTCACGGTGATCACTACCTGCGATGCCGCAGGCAAGCCCTACGGCGTTACCGCCAATTCGTTCAGCTCGGTGTCGCTGGACCCGCCGCTGATCCTGTGGAGCCAGTCCACCACCTCCAGCAGCTACCCGGCGTTTCGCGACTGTCCGCGCTTTGTCGTGAACATCCTGGCTGACCATCAGGTCCACGTCTCGAACCAGTTTGCGAAGTCGGGCGCCGACAAGTTCCGCGAAGTCCCCGTCATGACCGGCCTGGGCGGCGTGCCCATCATCGACGACTGCGCGGCGCATCTGGAATGCGTGAAGGTCGCCGCCTATCCCGGCGGCGACCACGTCGTCTACCTGGGCCAGGTGGAAAAGATCTTTCGCAGCGGCCACCATTCGCTCGCGTTTGGCGACGGCAAGTACCTGCGCACCTTCGCACACGACCTGGGCGAAGTCGGCAGCCAGACCGGCGCGTCGGGCCTCGGCACCCTGAAGGCGCAGCGGATCGCGATGGCGGCGTTGCCGGCCATCTGCGAACACATCGGCCAGCGCACGGTCGGCATCGCGGTGTGGGGCAACCAGGGCGCCACCATCGTGGGCTGGGAACCGTCCGCGCATCCCGTCAGTCCTTACCTGCAAGCGGGCGTGGTCGTGAGCCTCACGCAATCGGCCACCGGCATCGCCTTTGCCGCGTTCATGCCGCCAGCGCAAACGCAGGCGGCCATCGACGAGGAACTTCGGGCGAGGGCTCGCAGCGGCCAGCCCGACAACGGCCAGTTCGCGCAGCGCATTGCCGAGGCCCGGCAGCACGGCTTGGCGCGGGCCGTGGGCACGGCCGCCTCGCCCCGCCACCAGGTCACGGTCAACGCATTCAGCGCGCCCGTCTATGACGCGGCCGGCCACATGGTGATGGCGATCTCGACGACCTGCGAGGCCGAACGCCTGCCCGCGGACTGGGACGGCGACGTGCCTGCGGCGCTGCTCGCGGCGGCGCGCGACCTGTCGCATCGATTGGGAGGTGTCATCGACGTGTAGCAACCCGCCCCTAGCGGGGCGGCGGGCAGGCGCATCAGAGCTGTCCGGGCACCACCCGGTTGCGCCCCTGCCGCTTCGCTTCATACAGGCCCCGATCGGCGGCCTGGATCAGCTCGGTGCACGGCTGACCCGCTTGCGGGACCGCCGTGGCCAGTCCGATGCTTACCGTCAGCCACGGGCCAAAGCCCGCGTCGCGCTGGGGAATCTGCATGGCTTCCACGGCGCGGCGCAGCTTTTCGGCGGCAAGCCGCGCGCTGCCGCCGGGCGTGCCGGGCAACACCAGCGCAAATTCCTCGCCGCCAAAGCGCGCCGCCAAGTCGGTGGAGCGGTCGCAACTGGCGAAGATGGTGTTGGCGACACGCTTTAGCGCCTCGTCGCCCGCGATGTGGCCATAGGTGTCGTTGTAGGACTTGAAGTGATCCACGTCGATCATGAGCATGCTGATCTCGCGGCCGTCGCGTCCCGCGCGCTGCCATTCGGCATTCAGGTATTCATCGAAATAGCGCCGGTTGCCCAGGCCGGTCAGACCGTCCGAATTGGTCAGCCGGCGCAACTCCATATTGCTTTCCAGCAGTTGCTGCTGGCTCTGGCGCAGCGCCTGGTAGGCCTCGTCGCGCTGCACCAGCGCCATGTAGGAACGCGAGTGGTAGCGGATGCGCGCAATCAGCTCGATGGAATCCGGCAGCTTGACCAGGTAGTCGTTGGCGCCCGCCGCGAAGGCCGCGCTCTTGATGGCGGGATCTTCCTTGGTGGACAGCACGATGATCGGAATGTCACGCGCGACGGGATGGGCGCGGTACTCGCGGACCAGGCTCAGGCCGTCCACGCCGGGCAGCACCAGGTCCTGCAGGATGACCGTGGGGCGGGTCTGGATCGCGACGCTCAACGCCTTGTAGGGATCCGAGCAGTAGTGAAAATCGATGTTGCCCTCGGGCACCAGCGCCCGCCGGATGGCTTCTCCAACCATGACCTGGTCGTCGACAAGCAACACCATCGCCCCGTGCGAATTGAGATCCGCGGAGACCGTGTCGTCAGGGGATGGGAGCATAGTAAGTCCTTGATGTCCAACGATGTGCCGCGACTCAGGCGAAAGCCTGGATGACGCGGGACGCAATTTGTTCGAGCGGCCGGATTTCCACCGCGGCCTGCATGGCCGCGGCTGCCTTCGGCATGCCATAGACGGCGCTGGTGGCCTGGTCTTGTGCGATGGTGAGGCAACCGCGCTCGCGCAGCGCCTTCAGGCCGCGCGCGCCGTCCTGGCCCATGCCGGTCAGCAGCACGCCGACCGCCGCACCGCGCCAGTGCTGCGCGACGCTGTGAAAGAAGACGTCGATCGAAGGCCGATACAGGCTTTCGCGCGGGCAGTCCGTGTACCGGAGGGTACCATCGTCGCACAGCGCGAGATGGTCATCCGTGCCCGCCAGCAGGATCTGGCCGGGCAGCGGCCGTTCGCCTTCCCGGGCCAGCCTGACCGGCAGCGGCACCTGGTCATTGAGCCAATCCGCCATGCCCGCAGCGAATGACGCGTCCACATGCTGCACCAGCACGATGCCGGCCGGAAAATCCAGCGGAAGATCGCGCAGCAACTGGGCCAGCGTCGCCGGGCCGCCGGCTGACGCGCCCACCGCCAGCAGCCGGCGCGCGCCTGCGGGCGCCGCGGGCTTGCTGACCGGCGTCAGCGCCGGACGGTTGCCGTAACGGCCGATCAGCCAGCCGATGTTGCGGATCTTGCGCAGCAGCGGCGCCGCCGCCGTGCGCATGTCGGCGGCGCCGACCACCGGCGTGTCCACCGCATCCAGCGCGCCGTGGCCCATGGCGTCAAAGACCCGCGATGTATGGCCCGCCACGTCGGACGTCACGACAACGATGGCGCAGGGGGCTTCGGCCATAATGCGGCGCGTGGCCTCGACGCCATCCATGACGGGCATGATGAGGTCCATCAGCACGACATCGGGACGGTCACGGGCGCATTGCTGGACGGCCTCCAGGCCGTTGGAAGCCGTCCATGCGACCTCCAGGCCGGGTTCCAATGCAATGACTCGCCGCAGGACTTCGACGGCGAGGGGCATATCGTTGACGATCCCGATTCTCACGTCCGTGCCTTCCCGATGAGGTCTTCAACGGCGTCGAGCAGCGCATCATCATGGAAGCTGCCCTTGGCCAGATAGTAGTCCGCGCCGGCATCCAGCCCGCGCTGCCTGTCCTCTTCCCGGTCCTTGTACGACACCACCATGACGGGCAGGGTCTGCAGCTTGGGATCCGCCTTGATCCGCGACACCAGCTCGATGCCGTCCATGCGCGGCATGTCGACGTCGGTCACGATCAGGTCGAAGTCCTCGGTGCGGAGCATGTTCCAGCCGTCCATGCCGTCCACGGCGACCGCGACATCGAATCCGCGGTTCAGCAGGAGCTTGCGCTCAAGCTCGCGAACCGTCAATGAATCGTCCACCACAAGCACGCGCTTGCGGCGGCGCGCGGCGGCCGCGCCCGACCCGCCGTCGACCCGCGACAGCCGCCCGCCCTCGATCAGCTTCTGGACGGACACCAGCATGTCCTCGACGTCCAGGATCAATAGCGGCGTGCCGTCATCCATGAGCGAGCCCGCCATCACGTCCTGAACCTTGCCCAGGCGGGGATCCAGCGGCTGCACGACCAGCGTGCGCTCGCCCACGTAGCGGTCCACGGCAATGCCGTAGAGCCGGTCGTGGTCGCCCACCACCACCACGGACAAGGTATCGGCGGCCGGCGCGGCCTCGCCGGCGCGCAGGATCTGCCGCGCCGACACCAGGCCGATCTGCCGGTCCTGGAAGCGGAAATGCTGCTGGCCTTCCAGCTGCTCGATCTCCTTGGCGTCCACCTGCAACGCATGGCTGACATAAGCCAGCGGGAACGCGTAGATCTCGTTCTGCACTTCGACCAGCAGGCTGCGCACTACCGACAGCGACAGCGGCATCTCCAGCACGAAACGCGTGCCCCGGCCCTGCTGCTGGTAGACCCGCACCGCGCCGCGCAACTGGCGGACCATGGTCTGGACCACGTCCAGCCCCACGCCGCGGCCAGAAATCTCGGTCACCTCGTCGCGCGTGCTGAAGCCCGACAGGAACAGGAATTCCAGCAGTTCGGCTTCGCTCAGGCGCGACGCGGTCTCGGCGTTGGTGAGCTTGCGTTCGACGACTTCTTCGCGCAGGTGGTCCAGCGAAATGCCGGAGCCGTCGTCAGCCAGCTCAACCAGCAGCATGCCCGCCGAATGGCGCGCCGAGAGCGTGATCAGGCCCTCGGCCGGCTTGCCGGCGCGTTCGCGGACCTCGGGCGCCTCGATGCCGTGATCCACCGCGTTGCGCAGCAGGTGCATGAGCGGCGCATCCAGCTTTTCGAGGATGTCCCGATCCACCTGCGTGTTTTCGCCCTCGATCTCAAGGCGAACCTGCTTGCCCAGCGAACGGCCCAGATCCCGCACCATGCGCGGCATGCCGCCCACGCCATCGCCAAAGGGCCGCATGCGGCAGGCGAGCGCGGTGTCATACAGGCGCCGCGTCAGGTGATTCATGCGCCAGCCAAATTCGTCGACTTCGCTGGTGCGTTGCGTCAGTTCACGCTGGCACTGTTCAAGGATGCGCTGGGCATCGTCCAGCGCGGCCTGGCCGCGTGCGTCCAGTTGCTGCTCGGCCAGCACGGCCCGCAGGCCGTCCAGCGCGTGCGCCGCGCCCGATTGCATCCGCCGCAGCCGCAGCATGGCGGTGCTGAAAGGCCCCACCCATTGCGACTCGACCAGCGTTTCGCTGGACAGGCCGAGCAGCCGGTTCAGCGTGTCGGCGGTAACGCGCAGCACCCGCTCGCCCTCGCCCACGCTGCCGTCCGAACTGCGGCGCGATGGCAGCGCGGCGGGCGCGGGAGACTTTGCAGCGGGGGCCGGCGCGGCGACGGCGGGCTCGTCTTCGATCCGCACGATCGGGGGCAGGTAGTCGGACGGCCGCCCCGTGCGCGGCGCCGGGGCCGGCGTCGCGGCGGGCGTGCCGGGCGCTTTGGATAAGTTCGGGAGATTGGGCGCGCTGCTCAGCCTCGCCACCAGATCGCCGATCTCGGCGTCCAGTTCGACGCCGGGCGTGGCGACGCGTTGCAGCAAATCGGTGCCCAGCAGCAAGGCATCGATGTCGGCGGCTTGCAGGCGCAGGCGGCCTTCCTGCGCCGCCACCAGGCAGTCTTCCATGGCGTGCGCGATGCGCACCGCCGGATGCAGGTCCACGATGCGCGCCGCCCCCTTGAGCGAATGCGCGGCGCGCATGCAGGCTTCGAGGTGCGGCGCGGACGTGGGGTTCTTTTCCAGGGCGAGCAGCCCGTCGTTCAGCACCTGCACCTGGGTGCGGGTTTCGAGCTGGAACAGTTCGAGGAGCGACGCGTCGCGCATCTGATCGGGATTCACGCGAGGCTCCGTTCCAGTGCCTGCATCAGCAGGGTTTCGTCCAGCACGCCGACGGCGCGGCCGCCGCAGCGCGCCACGCCGCGCGAATACTTCAGGCTTGCGCCCTGCACCGTCGAGGGCAGCGGCTCCAGCGCGTCCAGGTCCACCTCGTGCATGCCCTCGACCTCGTCCACCGGCAGCACCACGGCGCGGCCCGCGCCGCCGAATATCAGCATGCGCGCGGTGGCGGGACGCTCACGCGACTGCGGCGCCGCCGCGTCCAGCCCCAACAGGCGCTGCAACGACACGCACACCGTCAGCGTGCCGCGCACGTTGGTCACGCCCAGCACCCCCGGATCGCGCCGGTGCGGCAGGCTGATGATGCCCCGCGTGCCGGCCACCTCGTCCAGCGACCGGGTCGGCAGGCCCATCCATTCGCGGTGCAGCCGGAACACCAGCAGCGACGACAGATTGTCCGAATGCTGCGGCGGCGCGGCTTCGTCGGCCTCTTGCATGGCGGGCGGCAGGCGGTCAAGGATGCGCTTGGCCGCCGCGGCATACACCGGGCAGTTGCGGCAATGCACGTGCTCGGCAAGCTGCGGACAGCTTTTGTCGCCACGTATGCCAATGCGGTTCCAGCAGTCGTCCACGCCGGACAGCGCTTCAATCGCGTCAGTCACGTCGTGCCTCCCCGCGCGCCGCGCGCGCTTGCAGGCGGCGCGCGCCCTCGTGATCGCCATCGGAGGCCACCAGCGCGGCCAGGTGCAGCAAGGCCTCGCGGTGGTTCGGGTCCAGGTACAACGCCTTGCGGTACGCTGCCTGCGCCTGCCGCGACTGCCCTTCGGCGTCCAGCAGCAGCCCCTGCAGATGCAGCGCGTCGGCACTGGCGCCATGGATGTCGATGTGCGACTGGCACTGCGCCATCGCTTCGCGCACCCGGCCCAGGTCGGCCAGGGCGGCTATCTCGCGCAGCGACGTCTGCGCGGCCTGCCCCGTTGCGGCGGCGGGCGGTGCGAGTTGCGGTGCGGATGGCGGGTCGGCAATTGCCGCATGCGGCAACGGCAGCCGGGGCGCGGGCGCCTGCGCGACCGGGCGGCGCGGCGGCGTCCAGGCATGCACGATAGGTCCCTGGCTGGACAGCGGCGTGCGCGCGGCGGCCGGCATCTCTGCCGGCGCGGGCGCGGGTTTTGCGCGGAAAGCAAAAGACCGCGCCAGCGGCACGGAAGGCAGGCGGCGTCCGGTCAGAAGACTGGTTTCGGCAGGCCCGACGAACAACACGCCGTCGTCCCGCGCGAACCGGCGCAGCACCTGCACGGCCCGTTCCTGCGTCGCCATGTCGAAGTAGATCAACAGGTTGCGGCAGAACACGAAGTCATACGGCGCGGCGCCCGCCAGGAGGTTCGGATCGAACAGGTTGCCGGACTGAAAACGCACCTGCCCGCGCACGCGCGCAGCCAGTTGATGGCCGTCCGGCACCTCTGAAAAATGGTGGTCGCGGAACGCCAAGTCGCCCCCGCGGAACGAATTGCGTCCGTAGACGGCGCGCTGCGCGAATTCGACCATGCGCACGCTGATATCCACCGCGTCCACATGGAACCGGTGCGGCGGCACGCCTGCATCCAGCAGCGCCATCGCGATGGAGTACGGCTCTTCTCCGCTGGAGCACGGCACACTCAGCACACGCAGCACGCGGGCGTCGCAGCCCGGCGCAAACAGGCGGTCGCGCGCCAGCTTCGCCATGGCGGCCTGGGATTCCGGATACCGGAAGAACCAGGTCTCGGGCACGATCACGGCCTCGATGAGCTGCTGCATCTCGTCGGGCCAGGCCTGCACGCGCATCAGATAGTCCTGCTCATCGTCCACGCCCGCCGCGTGCATGCGGTGCCGCACCGCGCGCTCGACGGCCGCCTGGCCGATGGACCCGCTGTCCAGTCCCATGCGGCGCTTGAGCAGGCCGCTGAATTCCTCGACCAGACTCATGGCTGCGCCTCGGCTGTCGACGCGTCATTGCCGGACGGAAACAGCAGCGCCCGCACGAAAGCGGGCAACAGGTCATTCACGGATACCGCCTGCACCATGCCTTGCGCGTCGTTCAGGACCGGACCGAGATAGCGCGCCTCGGCATTGTCCAGCGCATGCGGCTGAAACGCTGCCGGGTCATAGTGGACAGTTTCCGTGGCCTGTTCCAGGATCAGCCCAAGCAGGCGCTCGGCGTCTCCGTGATCGGGCCGGTAGCGCACCAGCGCAAGTCGCGTGCTGGTGACGGCGGCAAACGCACCCGCGCCTGCCAGCGCGCTCATGTCGATGACCGGCACGGCAACGCCGCGGCGCTCCATCATGCCGGCCACCCAGTGCGGCGCGCCCGGCACCTGCTTGAGGACGCGCAGCCCCAGCACTTCGGCGATATCCCCGGCATCCAGCGCATAGCGATCCGCGCCAATTCTGAAAAGCAGATACAGCCGGCGCGCGGGGCCGGCATGGCCCGCGGCGGTGCGTGCGCGGACGGCGGGAGCAGTCATGGAAACGATCACACCTTGAAGCGCGACACGCCGCTGCGCAGGTCGTTGGCCACCAGCGTCAGCTCTTCAATGGCAAGGCTGGACTGCCGCAGCGACTCCACCGTCTGCTGTGCCGCGTCGCTGAGCTGCTGCAGGGCCTGGTTGATCTGTTCGGCCCCGGTGGCCTGCGCCTGCATGCCCTCGTTGACCATCTGCACGCGCGGCGCCAGCGTCTGCACCTGCTGGATGATCTGCGACAACTGGTCGCCCACCTGCTGCATGTCGGCCATGCCGCGGCGCACTTCCTCGGAAAACTTGTCCATGCCCATGACGCCGGCCGACACCGACGACTGGATCTCACGCACCATCTGTTCGATGTCGTAGGTCGCCACCGCCGTCTGGTCGGCAAGGCGTCGGATCTCGGTGGCCACCACCACGAAGCCGCGGCCGTACTCGCCCGCCTTCTCGGCTTCGATCGCCGCGTTCAGCGACAAGAGGTTGGTCTGGTCCGCCACCTTGGTGATGGTCGTCACGACCTGCGTGATATTGCCGGCCTTTTCATTCAGCACCGCAAGCTTGGCGTTGACCGAGCCTGCCGCACCCACCACGTTGCGCATGGTGTCTTCCATGCGCGCCAGGCCCACCTGCCCGCTGCCGGCCAGCGTGGCGGTCTGTTCGGCCGCGCTGGAAACTTCGGTCATGGTGCGCACCAGTTCGCGGGACGTTGCAGAGATCTCGCGCGACGTGGCGCCGATTTCGGTGGTGGTGGCGGCCACTTCCGACGCGGTGGCCTGCTGCTGCTTGGACGTCGCGGCGATTTCCGTCACCGACGTGGCCACCTGCACGGCCGATCGCTGCGTCCGGGCGACCAGACCGGTCAGCTCGTCGACCATGCCGTTGAATCCCGTTTCGATGGCGTTGAACTCGTCGTTGCGCGCCAGCTTCAGCCGGCGGGTCAGGTCGCCGCTTCCCGTGGCTTCCAGGGTCTTCACGATGTCGCGCATGGGGTTGACGATGGCGCGCAGGAGCAGGAACCCGCACACGATGGACGCGGCGATGGCCATCGCCAAGGACACCAGCATGCCGGTCTCGGCGGCGTCCACCGACTCCTTGATGCTGACCGCGGCGTCGTCGGCCTGCCGCTTGTTTTCGGCAACCATCTTGGCCAGGGTATCGCGCCCCCGGTAAAACGACGGCCGCAGCTCGGACACGATGCGCGTTTGCGCGCGGTTCGGATCCGCCAGCATCGCGGGCGTCAGGATCTCGGCCCGGATGCGTTTGTACGCCTGCAGCTCCTTTTCGAATTCGTCGAACAGTTGCTGGTCGTCCTGCCGGGAGATGGTGCGCCGGTAGAACTCGATGTGCTCGTCAAGCTGCACATCATTGCGTGGCAGCGTCTCCAGCGCGGCGCGGCGCTCCGCCTCGGTGGACGCGTTGAAGGCGTCCTGCACCACCACAAACCCGGCGAACCACGACGCCCGGATCGACGTGCTGTAGTAGATGCCGGGCACGGCATCGTTGTTGATCATTTCGGCTTGGGCTTCGACATGCAGTAGCCGCCGGTAGTCCACCACCACCATCAGCGTCATGATGGCGAGAACCGCCAGGAAACTGACCAGGATGCGCTGGCGGAGCGTCACATTCTTCATACCGGGAGACCTTTGTACTGTATCGACTCGTCGACGCCCTGGCGGGACGCCCCTGGATTATTCCCGCGCCGGCCTGCCCGCAGCCGGAGGTTTAGGCGGGAATGTGGGAAATTTCGACAATTATTACAAAGGTGCCGTGTCACAGCCATGAAAAACGCGGGAAAACGCAAAACATGGCTAGCTTGTCGGAAAAATGCAAAGGTCTATTACACAAAATCAATCGAAATTTGTGAGCATCGGTACGTGACGGTCATTGCGTAACGGTCATTACGCGACGCCCCACAGCGCCGCCGGCGGCCGCTCCTGCACCCAGTCGCGCGCCTTTTCATAGGCGTGAGCCAGTTGCAGCACGGCAAGGTCGCCCCGGGGCGGACCAATCAACTGCATGCCCATCGGCAGCCCTTCGGCGTTAAAGCCCACCGGCACGCTGATAACAGGGCAACCAGCCAGCGTCCACGGGGTCACTGTCTCCATCCAGCGGTGATAGGTATCCATCGGCCGGCCCGCGATCGCCTTGGGCCAATCCAGGTTCACATCGAACGGAAACACCTGCGCCGACGGCACCGCCAGGTAGTCGACGTCTTCAAACATGCGCAGCACGGTCTGGTACCACGCGCTGCGTTCCTCGGTCGCCTGATAGATCTGGCGGGCGGTCACGCCTTCCAGTCCTTCGACCTCCCAGATCAGGGCCGGCTTGACCAGCTTGCGGGTCTCGGGGTTGTTGACCAGGGCGTGGAACTGCCCGCCCACCATCAGGTGGCGGTGCGCCAGCCAGATGCGCCACAGCCGGTCGCCCGCGAAAGGCACCTGGTAGTCGTCGACCTGGCAGCCGGCTGTCACCAGGTCCTTCAGGGCCGCTTCGCAAAGGTCCAGGATGCCGGGCTCCATCGCCAGGTAGCCGCCCCAATCGCCCAGCCAGCCCACGCGCTTGCCGGACAAGTCCGCGTCCAGCGGCTGCGCGAACAGCGCCGGATCGTCCGTCAGCGACAGCGGCGCGCGCTTGTCGTGGCCGGCGATCACCGACAGCAGCAACGCCACGTCGCGCGGCGTGCGCCCCATGGGGCCTTCGTAGGAAAGCTGCTTCAGGAAGACCTCGGGCGACGGGCCGGAAGGCACGCGGCCGGCCGAGGGCCGCATGCCATACACGTTGCAGAACGCCGCCGGATTGCGCAACGAGCCGCCGAAGTCGCTGCCATCAGCCACGGGCAGCATGCGCGCTGCCAGCGCCGCCGCCGCCCCGCCGCTGCTGCCGCCGGCGGTCTTGGTCACGTCATAAGGATTGCCGGTGGCGCCATAGACCCTGTTGTAGGTGTGCGAGCCCAGGCCGAATTCCGGCACATTGCTGCGGCCGATGAAGATCGCACCGGCGGCGCGCATGCGCTCGACCAGAATCGAATCGTGCGCCGTCACCACGTCTTTGTAGACCAGCGAGCCCATCGAGGTGACCATGCCGCGCACAGCGGTCAAGTCCTTGGGCGCTTGCGGAATGCCGTGCAGCCAGCCCTGCCATTGCCCCGCGGCCAACTGCGCATCCCGCGCATCGGCCTCGCGCAGCAGCTCGTCGCTGTCGCGGCGCGCGACGATGGCGTTCAGCTTGGGATTGACCCGGTCGATATGCGCCAGATAGGCCTGCATCACTTCGCGGCAGGACACCCGGCGGCTGCGGATGGCGTCCGACAGCGCGTGCGCGGGCATGGCCACGATGTCATTGAGCGGGGCGGGGGTAGGCATGGGCATTCGTCTCCTTGGCGCGCGCCGCGGATCCGCCGGGCGCGCGTATTGTCATTGGGCGCAGCGCGGCCGCCAGCCGCGCGCATCGCGACAATACTACGCAAATCGGCGGCCCCGCGCGCAGGGAACGACGGCTGCATGCAGCGCGGGCCGGCGCCCCGTCTACTGCCGCGCCAGGCCGTTCTTGCCGATCAGTTCCAGCAACCCGTCCGACAAGGTCCCACGCCAGCTCAGGTAATCGTGGCCGCCCGCCACCTCGCGATGGGTCACGAGATAACCCTTGGCCCGCAGCACGTCGCGCAGATGGCGGTTGGTCTCCAGGATGCCGGGCTGGCCGCCGCGCCCCGATTCGAACAGGCCCGCGCCCAGGAAGAACCGCACCGGCAGCGTGCGAACCGCCACGAATTGCCGCGTCAGCCACTGGTCTTCCTCGCCGGGCGGCGACCACCAGTACGACCCGGACTGGCTGAGCACGTTGCCGAAGACCTCGGGATGGCGCAGCGCCGCATACGAGGACGCAAGACCGCCATAGCTCGACCCGCCGATCACCGTGCGCGCCGCCGGCGCCGCAATGCCCTGCTTGCGCGCCCACGGCATGAGCTCGCGCGCCAGGAATTCGGCAAAATCCGGATTGGGCGGCAGCTCGCGGCCGCGCGAGTCCGCGGTCGGGTTGTCGATCAGCAGCGCCGCCGTGGGCGGAATGGCGCCGGCCGCGATCATGTTGTCCAGGATGGTCGGCGTGGGCACGCGCCCCAGATAGGCGCCCGCGTCGAACAGCACCAGCACGTGATTGTCCGCACCATCTGGCTTCCAGCCCGCCGGCCGGTACAGGTGAATCGTGCGCGTATTGCCCAGGATGTCGCTGCGCAGCTCCAGCGCCTCGACGCTGCCGGCGGGCACGTCCGCGCGCGGCTCGACCCACGGCTGCGGCGGCGCGTCCGCCAGTTCCATCACCGAATAGGTCTGGAACGCGTCGATGCCGCGCTCGGGATAGACCTTGGGATTGTTGGGGTCGGCCTGCGCCGTGGCAAGGATCGCGCGGCGCCGCGCCATGCCGGTCCCCGGGAGTTCCGGCACATCGGGCGCCAGCCGGTACGACAGGCGCGCCGTCTTCGGCACCAGGAAGCTCACGTACCAGACGTCGGAATCGCCCAATCGCGACAACTGCGCGTGATCCGTCGACGGTCCGCCGAACAGGCGCACGTTGCGCTCCGCGCCCTGCCACAGAAAGGTCACGCGATCATGCGTGGCGGTTGCGGGCTCGATCAGCGGCGTGCCCTGGCGCTTCATCTCGTCCCAGAATGCGGCCGTCGTGCCGCCCTGTGCCAGCGTCTGCGCGAGCGCAGCCAGGCGCGGACTATCCAGCGTAGGCGCCGGCGCATGCTGCCCGGACAGCGGCAGGCGTTCGGTCACGGACCATTCATACGCGCCCTGCCCCTGCGCCCGTACCGTGTACGTTCCATCCGCCGGCCCCACCAGCATCAAAACGCCGGCCGGCTTTTCACGGTCGCTCAGCCGGCGCACGTGCCGCCCTTGCGGGTCCAGCAAATCCAGCGTAACACCGCTGTCCGCCGACCACGTCCCCGCGACGAACTCGCCCTTCTGCATGGGCAGCGGCTTGTCGGCGTGGGCCTGCGGCGTCACCGCGCCTTGCGCGGACTGTGCCGCCGCCATGCCGGGCGCCGTCGCGGCCAGCGCGGCGGTCATTGCCGCTTTCAACGCAAGGGCCAATACCGCCGAAGTCAGGCCATTGCGCCGCCCGTTCATCTGTCGCATATCCATCCGCCTTAATAAGAATGGATATCATTATTACCTAAAACGGATGCCGATCTTGCCGGCGCACGCGTCCGAATAAATTCCGTCGCGTCGCTTGAGCCATATCAACCCGTGGGCTTCCACCCTCGCCCTAAGATCGCCTCCTGCCCCCGCCCGGAGACCATCTTGACCTCGCACGACACCGCCACCGCCGACATCTGCACCGAAGCCGAAATCCAGGACCTCGTGCACACCTTCTACGCCAAGGCGCGCGCCGACGACGCGCTCGGCCCCATCTTCAACGGCATGGTTCACGACTGGGACGAGCATCTGGCCACGCTCTCGGACTTCTGGTCCGCCGTCATCCTGGGCACCCGGCGCTTCACCGGCATGCCCATGCCCAAGCACGCGGCCATGCCCAACCTGAAAGCCGAGCTCTTCGAACGCTGGCTGGTCCTGTTCAACGAGACGACCGACGCGCTGCCCAACCGCGCCCTGGCCGACGCCGCGCAGGAAATGGCCAAGCGCATGGCGCGCAGCCTGTGGTACGGCTATCAGTTGTCGCGCGATCCCAGCCAGCCGCTGACCGAACTGCGCCCGCCGGCGCACCCCGAACCGCGCCCCGCCTAGCGCCTCGGACTTTCAATCCACTCGCCACCACCCGGGCAGCAACCCGCGCACCTTGGCGCGCCGATAGCGGTCATCGATGAGGTGCACGGTGCCTTCATCGTGTTCGGTCCGGATGACCCGGCCTGCCGCCTGCACCACCTTCTGCATGCCCGGGTACAGATACGTATAGTCGTAGCCGTTCTCTTCGCCATAGCGCAAGTCCATGGCGCGCTTCATGTTTTCGTTCACGGGATTGACCTGCGGCAGCCCCAGCGTCGCGATGAACGCGCCGATCAACCGCTTGCCCGGCAGGTCCACGCCTTCCGAAAATGCGCCGCCCAGCACCGCGAATCCCACGCCCTGCCCCGTTTCGCTAAACCGCGCCAGGAAGGCCGCACGGCCTGGCTCGTCCATGCCCGGCGTCTGCAGCCAGATCGGCACCTGGGGATGGCGCTCGCGCATCAGGTCGGCCACGCGCTTCAGGTAGTCAAAGCTGCTTAGAAAGCCCAGGTAATTGCCCGGCCGCTCGGCGTACTGCCGGGCAATCAGGTCCGCGATGGGCGCCAGCGAACGCTCGCGATCGCGAAAGCGCGTCGACACGTTGCCCACGACGCGCACGGCAAGCTGCCCCGCCTGAAACGGCGCGGCCACGTCGATCCAGGGCGTGTCCTTCGGCAGGCCCAGCGTGTCCCGGTAAAACTGCTGCGGACTCAGCGTGCCGGAGAACAGCACCGTCGCGTGCGCCGTCGCGTAGCGCGCGGCCAGATACGGCGCGGGAATCACATTACGCACGCACAGCGTCGACGGCGGGGTCTTGGCGCTGCTGACGCCCGCCTCGCCCAGCGTGACGTCAAACAACGCATGCGAGCCAAACTGCTCGGCCAGCCGCATGAAATGCAGCGCCTCGAAATAGAACCCCAGCAACGGATCGTCCTGCGGCAGCGGCGTCTGGCCGATGAACTCGGTGATGGCCGCCACCGCCTTCTGCACCGCCGTCAGCACGCCGGCCGGCGCGGCGTCATACGCCTGATAGCGTTCAGTCTGCTTCTTGTTCAGCGCGTTCCACGACCGGTGCAGTCCGTCCAGCGACTTTTTAAGCGCCTTCGGCGCCGCATATCGCGCGGCGGTCAGCCGGTTCTGGTCGAGCTCGCCTGTGTACATGCGGCGCGCGCGGTCCACCAGGTTGTGCGCTTCGTCGACCAGCACGGCCACCTTCCATTGATGCGCCTGCGTCAGCGCATGCAACATGGCCGTGGCGTCGTAGTAATAGTTGTAGTCGCCCACCACCACGTCGCTCCAGCGGATCAGCTCCTGCGACAGGTAATACGGACACACGTCGTGTTCCAGCGCGGTGGCGCGCACGGCAGGCGCGTCCAGCCGCGTGTGTTCCAGCGCCGCGGCGCGGGCCTGCGGCAGGCGGTCGTAAAAGCCGCGCGCCAGCGGGCACGAATCGCCGTGGCAGGCCAGGTCCGGATGCACGCAGCTTTTATCGCGCGCCTGCAGATCCAGGATCCGCAAGCCCGGCTTGGCGGGCTGCGCATTGATGGTTTCCAGCGCTTCAACCGCCAACCCGCGCCCCGGCCCCTTTGCCGCCAGGAAAAACACCTTGTCCAGGCCCGTGCCCGGACTGGCCTTGAGCAGCGGAAAAATCGTGCCCAACGTCTTGCCGATGCCGGTGGGAGCCTGTGCCATCAGGCAGCGGCCATCGCGGGCCGTGCGGTACACGGCCACCGCCAGATCGCGCTGGCCCGCACGAAACTCCCCATGCGGAAACGCCAGCATCTCAAGCGCCGCGTCGCGCGCCTGGCGGTGCGCCAATTCCGCCTTGGCCCACGCAAGAAAGCGCTCGCATTGCAGTTGGAAGAACGCAGCCAGATCCGCGGCCTCGTGCGTTTCCACCAGCACGGTCTCTTCCTCGGTCGCCACGTTGTAGTAGACCAGCGCCACCCGCACGTTCGCCAGGCTGCGTGCCTGGCACAGCAGATGGCCGTACACCTTAGCCTGCGCCCAATGCACCACGCGATGATTCTCGCGCACGCTGTCGAACTGGCCGCGGTAGGTCTTGATCTCTTCGAGCTGGTTGGCCGCCGGGTCGTAGCCGTCGGCACGCCCGCGCACCAGCAGGTCGCCAAACACGCCCGACAAAGACACTTCGGTTTCGTAATCCGGCCCGCGCCGCCCTGTCACCATCGTGTGCCCGGCCATGCCCTCCAGGCCGCTGGGCGCGGGCGTGAAACGCAGGTCCAGATCACCGGCCCGTGCCGTGAACTCGCACAGGGCCCGCACCGCCACCGCGTAACTCATGCGGCCTCCTGCAACCAGCTCACGTGGCACACGCGCACCGGCATTCCGTGCGCCACGCAATACTGCAGCCAGCGGATCTGATTGTCCTGCAGTTTGTCGCCCGGTCCCTTCACCTCGATCAGTTCATACCGGCGCTCGGCGGGCCAGAAGCGCACCAGATCCGGCAGACCGGTCCGATTGCCCTTCACGTCGCGCAGCAGCCGCGTGAAAAACAGCTTCAGATGCGCGGCCGGCAGGCAGTCCAGCGCCTGCGCCAGCAACGTGTCGGACAAGGCGCCCCAGAACACGAACGGCGACTGCAAGCCCGCCTTGTCGGCGTACCGCTGCAGGATGACGTCGCGATAGGCGGGCGTATCCAGCTGCGCCAGACAGGCCTCGAAGTGCGCCTGCCGCCGTGCGTGAAAATCCGGCGCTTCCAGGTCCGCGGGACCCCGTTGGAACGGATGAAAGAACGCGCCCGGCAGCGGCGCAAACACGGCCGGCCAGCACAGCAACCCGAACAGCGAATTGATCAGCGCGTTTTCGACGTAATGCACCGGCGCGTCATCGTGATGCAGGTGATCGCGCGTTACGTATTCCACCGCGGACGGTTGCGCCGGGCGGGCCAGCGCCAGTTCCGTGCGGGGCAGGATGGGCGCCGCCGCACGTGCCGCCGCGCCCTGCCCCAGCCCGCGCCGCAAGCGCGGCATCATGCGCGCCACGCGTTGGGACTCTTCTTCGCTTTCGGGCGCGTCGGCGGCCGTCAAGGCCAGCGCCATCGCGTCCTCGAACCGCTGCATCCGTTCATACACCCGGATGCGCCGATGCCGCGCGCCCGGATAGCCACAGGCCGAGTACACGCGCTGGGCGGCGTCCCAGTCCTGCGCGCGTTCGCAGGCTTGTCCAATACGCAACAACACCTTGGCGCGGCGCTTTTCCAACCAGGCGTTGCCGCTGACGCACGCCTGTGCCGCGCGCAGCAGGTCGTCCACGGCCGCGCCCTCGTCCAGCGCCCGGCGGCACGCGTGCAGCGCCAGATAGCAGTCCACGTCCGCCCGCGTCTGGAATGCCCGCGACGCCGCATCGAACGGCACCGTCTCGTACTGGAACACGCCCAGGTCTGCCAGCACGAATTCCGACCAATCCTGATGCAGATTGCCGAAGAACATGAGGCGCAGCCGTTCGCAGCGGTCCGCCACCATCACGCGCCAGACGGCTTCCAAGAAATCGGGCGCCCAGCCGCAGAACGGCCGGGCGTCGGGCAATTCTGCCCGCAGCGTCTCCAGCATGTCGGCCTTGCGCGCGCCCGGCTTGGCTGCCGCCTGCGATGCGAACACGCGGCACAGCTCGGGCTTGGTCAATAGCGCAAACAGTTCATTCAGCGACATCGGCGCCCGCGTGTCCAGCCACCCCAGCGCTTCCAGCGCCGCGGCCGCTTCTTGGACGGCCGGGATCTCTTCGTACACCAGCCGGCTGGCACGAAACCACGGGCCGCGCCGCATCAGCATGCGCACCATCAACGCCTGCGACGCCTGCGGCAACGCCGCGAAATCCGCCAGAAAGCGGCAATCGTCTTCGTCCAGCAGGTCGGCGTAGCGGTCCGAGACCCACGCCAGCGCGCGCTGGAAATTGTGCAGATAGTAGTAACGGTGCGGGGGCAACATCGGCGGCAGCCGGGTGGACTGTTTATTTATCCAGTAATCATAGCAGGCCGGCCTGTCCGGATTCTGTCCAAGCGTGACGCACGATGGTCAGCCCCTCTGCCTGATCCGGCTCCACGAAATATGCCGTGATGGCGTCGTACTCGGCCTCGCTGGTGGTAAAGGGGTGCTCGCCCGATGCATTGCGCACGCGCAGCCGAGCCTTGCAGACCGCGTCGGGCACGTCCAGATAATGCAGCGTGTGGGCGCACCCAGCCTCCTTGGCCACGTCGCGCAGCCACTCGCGGCTGCGGCGCGTGTTGGCCGGAAAGTCCAGCACCACCGACAGCCCCGCCGCCACCAGCGCCACGACATGGCTGCCCATGGCGTTGCGCAGGCGGCTGGCGCAGCGCCCGTAGTCCGTCACGTCCACGATTTCGCCCGGATACAGCGCCGCCAGCCAGCGGTCTTCGCTGAGCAGCAGGGTCCGGGGCTGCGCCGCCAATCGGGCAGCCAGCGTGGATTTGCCCGCGCCAATCTTGCCGCACAGGAAATGCAGCATGGGTTCGGCGGTGTCGTGGACGGTTGCAGGGGAAGGCATGAAAAGCTCCTGTCAGAAGAAAAACCAGGAGGCGGAAACGACAAACCCGCCTCTTGGCGGGTTTGTGTAGCGATGTCCGGTAAACGCGCTAACCCACCATCAAACCGATGGTGGCAATAATCAGGGCGGAAGGCGCGTGGGTCCGAGACATGTTGCGCAGCTTGCTCCGATGCTTGCGGCTTGTCAAACCCGCATCCCGCATTGCGTGAAAAGCGCGCATGAAAAACGGCGCCGGAAAGCCTCAGGCTGTCCGGCGCCGTTTGCCTCCCGCCCATACCCCGGCGGGAGTCGATCACGACATCGTCACATCACTGCGCGCGCACCGGCTGCGGCGCGGCGCCGATGTCCTTGCGCACCTTGGCCACGTCGGACGCGCTGACTGCCGCGCCCTTGTTGCCCCAGCTCGACCGAACGAAGCTCACCACGTCGGCGACTTCCTTGTCGGTCATGCGCCAGTCGAAGCCCGGCATCGCGTACGCGGTGGGGGCCGACGCCGTGCCCGGCATCTGGGCGCCCTTGAGCACGATGTGGATCAACGACGCCGGATCAGCCGAGTTGACCGTCGAGCTCAGCGCGAGCTGCGGGAACGTCTCGGTGTAGCCCTTGCCCGTGCTGCGATGGCAAGCCGCGCAGTTGTTCAGGAAGGCCATGGCGCCGTCGCTCTTGTCCTTGCCGGTGCGCAGCGCATTTGCCATGGACTCGTCATAGGCCAGCGGCTTGGTGGCGTCCTTGTTCACCGGCGGCAGACTCTTCAGGTACACCGCGATGGCATTCAGGTCGTCGTCGGTCAGGTGCTGCGTGCTTTCCTCGACCACTTGCGCCATGCCGCCGAACGCCGCCGAATGACCGTTGCGGCCGGACTTCAGGAAGGTCGTGATGTCTTCCTTGGTCCAGGCGCCCAGGCCGTCGGTCGCGTCGCCGCGCAGGTTCTTGGCCAGCCAGCCTTCGACCACGCCGCCCGACAGGAAGGCCGAGCCGTCCGCGTCGGTCAGCGCCTTTTCCTGCAAGGCCACGCCGCGCGGCGTGTGGCAGGTGCTGCAATGGCCCAGGCCCTCAACGAGGTATCGGCCGCGCAGCAGCGCCTGCTTGTCGGCGCCGCTGGCGTCGATGGTGACCGGCGCCGTGACGACGTCGGGCGCAAACACCCAACGCCACACCGTCAACGGCCAGCGCATCGACATCGGCCAGACAATGTCCGTGTCCTTGTTTTCCTGCTTCACGGGCTCGACGCCGTGCATGAAGTAGGCGTACAGGGCCTTCACATCGTCGGGGGTGACGTTGGCGTAGGCGGTGTAAGGCATGGCCGGATACAACGAATGTCCGTCCTTGGCCACGCCGTGGCGCACGGCCCGGTCGAAGTCCTCGTACGAATAATTGCCGATGCCCGTTTCCTTATCCGGCGTGATGTTCGTCGAATAGATCATGCCCAGCGGCGAATCGATACCCAACCCACCGGCAAAGGGCTTGCCGCCCGACGCCGTGTGGCAGGCGATACAGTCGCCGGCGCGCGACAGGTACTCGCCCTGCTTGATCATCTGCGCGTCGGTCGATGCGGGCGTGCCGCCGGCCGCGAACGCGGCGCTGGCAACCAGGGCCGAGAGGGCCGCAACAATGGAGTGCTTGATCATTGTTCCGTCTCCTTAAGCCTGAACCAGCGGGCCGGGGTTCTTCAGGTACTGCTCGCGGATCGCCTGGGCAGACCAGTAGGCCAGCGCGCCGACCAGACCGGTCGGGTTGTAGCCCATGTTCTGCGGGAACACGCAGGCGCCCATCACAAACACGTTCGGCACGTCCCAGCTTTGCAGGTACTTGTTGACCACGCTTTCCTTGGGGTTGGAGCCCATGATGGCGCCGCCCGTGTTGTGCGTGCTCTGGTAGACGCGCGTGTCGTAGCGCGCGCCCTTCTTGCGCACGGCTACGAAGTGCTTTTCAGGATTCATGGCCTTGGCCACGGTCTCCATGCGCTTGCCCATGTAGCCCAGCATGTCGAACTCGTTGTCGTGCCAGTCGAACGTCATGCGCAGGAGCGGCTGGCCATAGGCGTCCTTGTAGGTCGGATCGAGGGACAGGTAGGCGTCGCGGTACGACATCACCGAGCCGGAAATGCCGATCGTCATGAAGCGCTGATAGGCGTCCTGCACGCCCGCCTTCCAGGCCGTGCCCCACGTCGGGGTGCCCGGCGTCGTCGGCGTCTGCTTGATGGGACGGCCGCCGTAGCGCACGTGGCGGATGCTGGCGCCGCCCACAAAGCCCAGCGGGCCGTGGTCGAACTGGTCGCCGTTCAGGTCGTCCATGCCCACACCGCCCGCGCCGGTGCCGACGAAGGGGTTCAGTTGCGTGCCCTTGGGCAGCAGCACGTTGACCGCGCCGTTCATCTGGTACGCGTAGTTCTTGCCGACCACGCCTTCGTTGGTCTTCGGGTCATACGGCTTGCCGATGCCCGACAGCAGCAGAAGACGCACGTTGTGCATCTGGTACGCCGACAGGATCACGAGATCCGCGGGCTGATCGACCTCGTTGCCGTCTGCGTCGATGTACGTCACGCCCACGGCCTTCTTGCCGGTCGAATCCAGATTGACCTTGATGACCTGCGCACGCGTGCGCAGCTCGAAATTCGGCTTCTTCAGCAGCACCGGCAGAATGGTGGTCTGCGGCGAGGCCTTCGAATACATGTAGCAGCCGTAGTTCTCGCAGAAGCCACAGAAATTGCAGGGGCCAAGGCGCACGCCGTACGGGTTGGTGTACGGGCCCGATGCGTTGGCGGCCGGCGTGGGATACGGATTGAAGCCGACTTCGCGCGCGGCCTTGTCGAACAGCGAGGCGCCGTAGGTCGTGGCCAGCGGCGGCAGCGGGAATTCCTTGCTGCGCTTGCCTTCCAGCGGATTGCCGCCTTCGACGATCTTGCCGTCCAGGTTGCCGGCCTTGCCCGACGTACCGCACACGTATTCGAACTTCGAGAAATACGGCTCCAGCTCGTCGTACGTCACGCCGAAATCCTGGATCGTCATGCCTTCCGGAATGAACTTCTTGCCATAGCGCGTTTCGTAGCGCGTGCGCAGTTCCAGCTCTTCGGGCAGCACGCGGTAGTGCATGCCGTTCCAGTGAAAGCCCGCGCCGCCCACGCCCGTGCCCAGCAGGAACGAACCGTTCTGGCGGTACGGCACGGCCACGTCGTCCACGCCGTGGCGGATCGTCACGGTTTCCTTGGACAGGTCCTGGAACAGATAACCGCGCACCGAATATTTCAGTTCGTCGATCACCTTGGGGTACTCGGCGTCCTTGGGCGTGTCCTGCATGCCGCCGCGCTCCAGCGCCAGCACTTGCAGGCCCGCTTCGGTCAGCTCCTGGCCCAGGATCGCGCCGGTCCAGCCGAATCCGACCAGCACCGCATCAACTTTGTCTTTCTTGATCGCCATGATTTAACCCTTCTCCCCAGAGATCGACACGGGGCCATAGGGGTACTTCACGTTGGGCTGGTCGACCCAGTCCATGAAATCGGCGCGCGCGCCGGGAAAGCCCACCATCTTCCAGCCCACCATGTTCTTGTTGCCGCCGTAGATCGGATCGGCAAAGAAACCTTCCTTGGTGTTGGCCAGCAGGAAGCTGAAGAACGTCTTGGACGGCACGGATTCGAACGCGATCTTGCCCGACTGCAGATCCTTCAGGATCTGTTCCTGCAGGGCCTTGTCCAGTTCGGCGTATGCCTTGCCGTGCGTCTTCACGCACCAGGCATCACAGGCCTCGATGCCGTTGCGATAGACCTGGCGGGGATTCTGGTCGAGCTGGTAGCCCAGTTCCGGCACCTGGTCGGTGTGGAAGGGCCCGTCCATGTACCACAGCTTGCCGTGGCCAAAGGGCGTTTCCATCTGACGGTCGATGAACTCGGGCACGCCGGCCACGATCGCGCCAGGGCCGTACTCGTCGGCGGGAATCAGGTGATCCACCGCGGCAACGATGAAGGCCCATTCGGCCTTGGTGAAATAGGTGGGTTCGTAGGGCTTGGCCGCCTTTGCGGCGTTGCCGTCGGCGGCGTTGGTACAGCCGACGGTCAGGCCGCCGATCGCCAGCGTCGACGCTGGCACAATGGCCATCGTTTGCAGAAACCGCCGGCGCGGCTGTGCGTCATCAGTCATGGACATCTCCGTGATTACTCCAAGTTGTCCTAGCGCGCTACCGAACATGAAACCTGGAAACACGAACTGCCCGAGCTAGTGACAACACGCTCTTTTCTTGCTCAAAATCAACACTGCTCTTTGAAAAGGGACGTAAGAGCAGGTGTCGGCATTATGCGCTTCTGATCCGCTCGTTCGACCGTATCAGATGGGATTTCTTGACATGGGAAAGTCTTTTGCATTAAGGACAACGTAAGAAGCCCGCAAATGCGGGCTTTTCTGACAGCAAGGTGAATGGATTCGGTATATTTGCGCGGCAATGCGCGATGCCTGAAGGCCGAGGCAACGGCCTTGCCGGCGGCCCCTGCAACCCACGACTGATCCCCATGAACGACAACACAAAGACCTGGCGCAGTTCGACGACCACCCGTAGCTGGAGTTCCACAACCGAACTCACGCCCGAGCAGCGCACGGAAATCGAAGCCCTGCTGGACGGCGGAATGGATGGCGTGACAGTCAGTGAATCGTGGCGCTATTCAGGCACCGAAAACGGCGAGACGTTCAACGTCCAGATCGACGATGGCGCCGTCACCGTGAACGGACGCCGCTACGCAAGCCTGGACGAAGTGCCCCGCGCAGAGCGCGAACGCATCGAGGCCCTGCGCAATGGCCAGGCCATGACGGGCCTGTGGGACATGCTGCGCGGCGCGGGCTTGGACAACAAGGACTTGAGCGGCCTGATGCCCGATCGGCAGGCCCGACCCGTGTTCACCATCGAGACTGAATCACCCGACGCGGCGGCGAGCCCGTCGCCACACGCATCCACCGACAGCTTTGAGTCCGGCCCGGCACCAGGCGCGGTTCCTACAGGCGGGGGACTGCGCAAGACACTTCTGATCGGCATCGCGATCGGCTTGGCGCTGTGGGTGGCACAGGCGCTGAAGATTTTCTGACGCGCGTTGCGGCGGCGCGCAACCTGCAGATGCACGCAGACTCACTTAGCCTGCGCGTAATACCCCAAGAACATTCCAACCGCTGAATCCGCCACGCGCTCACGCTCTGCCTTTTTCAATGGCGGCTGCCCCAGCGTGACCTGCGGCCAGAACGCAAAGCCCTTCAACAGCCCTTCCAGTTGGTGGCCCGCAAAGCCCGGGTCGACTGCTTTCAGGCGTCCATCGGCGATCGCCGCCTGAATCCACGCCGTCACCCCACTGCCCTTCTCGTCCATCCGGCACACGATGTCCTGCGCACGGTCCGGCGAATGAATGATTTCCGCCATGGCGACCCGCGCCAGATCAATGAAGCTGGCGTCGCCCAGCAACTCCAACTTCTGCATCAACAACTGACGCAATTGCTGCGCCAGCGGAAGATCGGGCCGGTAGGCCATGTCGACGCTCGCAGCACTGCTGGCCCACAACTGCTCCAGCATCAGCGCGAACAGCGCCTCCTTGCTGGGGAAATGGTTGTAGACCGTGCGTTTGGACACGCCCGCGGCCTGGGCAATGCGGTCCATGCTGGTCGCCTCAAACCCGGCAGTGCGAAATTCCTCCACCGCGGCGCGCACGATGTCCTCGCGCTTGCGGTCGGTCAGGCGCGTGGACGGACGTTGCTTAGCGGAATCAGAGGCTGTTATCGGCATGGGCGAAATTCTACACCGGGCGGTGTACTTTTTCGATTTTGGAAACTACACTGTGCAGTGTAATTTTTGGCGCGATCAGCTTCCGGCCGACGCGCCATTTCCAAACCTCATGGGAAAAACCCGCCGTGACCGCCCTCACCGCCTGCAACCGCCGCGCCTTGCCCCTTTATCCGCAATCCCCCCAGCAGCGCGACGGACGTTTCAGCAATCCGCGTCCGCGCCCCGCCATGGGCTTCTGGAAGGGCGTCAAGCTCGCCTGGACTGTCCTCTTTGCCAAGCCACGCGGCACGGTTCCCGAGATCGCCATCCCCGTGCGCACCCTGGACCGCGCAGCCCTGGAAGCCGCGCCGGACCGCAGCCTTTACCGGCTTGGACACTCCACCATCCTCATGAAACTGCGCGGCCGCTTCTGGCTGACCGACCCGGTCTTCTCAGAACGCGCTTCGCCCGTGCAATGGGCCGGCCCCGCGCGCTTTCATGCGCCGCCCATCAGCATCGACGACCTGCCTCCAATCGCAGGCGTCATCCTGTCCCACAACCATTACGACCACCTGGACCGCGCCGCCGTCGCAAAGCTTGCGGACAAGACCACCCGCTTTATCGCGCCGCTGGGCGTCGGCGACCAACTGGTGGCCTGGGGCATCGACCCCGCCCGCGTCGAGCAACTGGACTGGTGGCAGTCCACCGAGGTCGACGGCCTGCGCCTGACCGCCACACCCGCCCAGCACTTCTCCGGCCGCGGCCTCACCGACAGCGACCGCAGCCTGTGGGCCTCGTGGGTCATCCAGGACGCCGACCTGCGGGTCTTTTTCAGCGGCGACAGCGGCTACTTCGACGGCTTCAAGGCCATCGGCGACGCCTTTGGCCCGTTCGACCTGACCCTCATGGAAACCGGCGCGTACGACGAGCGCTGGGCCTTCGTCCACATGCAGCCCGAAGAAACCCTTCAGGCGCACCTGGACCTGCGCGGCGGCTGGCTGCTGCCAATCCACAACGGCACGTTCGACCTGGCGCTGCATCCGTGGGAGCAGCCGTTCGAACGCATCTCGGCACTGGCGCGGGAACGGGGCGTCGATCTGGCCACACCGGTCATGGGAGAGCGCGTCGATATCGAGGCGCCGCAAGCCGGCACGGCATGGTGGCGCGGCGGCCAAGCGCAGCCGTAAACGCGGGCATGCCCGGCCGCACAAGCCGGGCCAGCCGACGGCGGCGGTCCAGTACAATTCGCGTTTGGCGACGTTGTGATCGCCCATCTGTCTGGACCCCAAGCATGTTGCGTCTGTCTGAAATCAAGCTGCCGTTGAACCACACGCCCGAGGAACTGCCCGCGGCAATCCTCAAGAAGCTGGGCATTCCCGCCAGCGACCTGAACGGCTACACCATCTTCCTGCGCAGCTACGACGCGCGCAAAAAGCACAACATCCTGCTCATCTACACGCTGGATGTCGACGTCGCCAACGAAGCCGCGCTGCTCCAGCGCTTTCACGACGACCGCAACGTCAAGCCGTCTCCGGACACCGAGTACAAGTTCGTCGCCCAGGCGCCCTCCACGCTCAACAAGCGCCCCATCGTCATCGGCACCGGCCCCTGTGGTCTCTTCGCCGGCCTGGTCCTGGCGCAAATGGGCTTCAAGCCCATCATCCTGGAACGCGGCAAGGCCGTGCGCGAGCGCACCAAGGACACGTGGGGCCTCTGGCGCAAGCGCATCCTGAACCCGGACTCCAACGTCCAGTTCGGCGAAGGCGGCGCGGGCACGTTCTCGGACGGCAAGCTCTATAGCCAGATCAAGGACCCCAAGCACTACGGCGAAAAGGTCTTGAAGGAATTCGTCCTGGCCGGCGCGCCCGAGGAAATCCTCTACGTCAGCAAGCCCCACATCGGCACGTTCCGCCTGGTCGGCATGGTCGAAGTCATGCGCGACACCATCACCAAGCTGGGCGGCGAAGTCCGCTTCTCCAGCCGGGTTGAAACGCTGCACCGCGAGAACGGCAAGGTCACCGGCGTCACGCTGGCAAACGGCGAGCACATCGAAGCCGATCATGTCGCCCTTGCCATCGGCCACAGCGCGCGCGACACGTTCCAGATGCTGCGCGACCAGGGCGTGTACATGGAAGCCAAGCCGTTCTCCATCGGCTTCCGGATCGAACACCCGCAGTCCTTGATCGACCGCGCGCGCTTCGGCCCCAACGCCGGCCACCCGATCCTGGGCGCCGCCGATTACAAACTGGTCCATCACGCCAGCAACGGCCGCTCCGTTTACAGCTTCTGTATGTGCCCGGGCGGCACGGTCGTCGCGGCCACGTCCGAACCCAACCGCGTCGTCACCAACGGCATGAGCCAGTATTCGCGCAACGAACGCAATGCCAACGCCGGCATCGTTGTGGGGATTTCGCCTGAGGTCGACTATCCGGAGCACGTGCTGGCCGGTGTCGACTTTCAGCGCAAGTGGGAATCGCAGGCTTTCGAGCTGGGCGGACGCAACTACAGCGCGCCGGGGCAGTTGGTTGGCGACTTTCTGCAAGGAAAAGCCTCGTCGGAATTCGGTTCCGTGCAGCCGTCCTATACGCCCGGCGTCCACCTGACCGACCTGGCCACCGCCCTGCCCGACTTCGCCATCACCGCCATTCGCGAGGCATTGCCGGCCTTCGACAAGACCATCAAGGGCTTCAACATGCCCGATGCCGTGCTGACGGGCGTGGAAACGCGGACGTCTTCACCTATCCGCATCAAGCGCGATAACGAGACGCTGGAAAGCATCAACACGCAGGGCTTGTTTCCCGCGGGTGAAGGCGCCGGTTATGCGGGCGGGATTTTGTCGGCGGGGGTGGATGGGATCAAGATTGCCGAGGCCGTGGCGCTGAGCATCATGGGCCGTCAGGGATAAGGGATCAGGGATAAACGCAGATCAGCCTGACGCCCAGCGCATTCGTCGGGCGTCAGGGGCGATCACAAATCCGCCGCGTCCCGCAGATCCACCCCATCCAGGTCCGCAGCGCATAGCGCGTCGTACATCACCCGGTCGCAAACCGGGTCGATCGACATCTGCGTCTGGCAAAAAATGTGCGCATCGCCGATGCGTTCCTCTCGAAAGACGAGATTGGCGCCGCCCAGGATGCTGTAGTACAGCTCGTCTTCGCCGGTCAGGAAATTCCGGTCGTACTTTTTCTTGACCCGCGACGCTTCCACATCCAGCGCGTCGAGCGTGCGCATCACGTTGCAGAAATAATATTTGGGTCCCGGCGAGCCGTCGGCCTGCGTGTAGTCGCAAGCGCTGAATACAAAGGCCTCGGGATCGACCGATTCGAATACCTGCTTCAACGGCTCCGAGACGATCCAGATGCCGGACCACTGCTCGAATTGCCGAGGCGCCCCGCCCTGTTCCGGCACATGGACGATGTGCGGCCGTTCGCAGTACTGCGAAGGATCGCCGTCGGGCGGGTCCATCGTGTACATCCCGGGCCGAATCAGCTTTTCCTCGTTGGCGATTACAAGGCCCGGGCCAATGCCGTCGCGCCAAATGCCCGCGCCGAGGACGAAGTATTTTCCCTTCTGCGATTCAAACGTCATCACGTGAGCATTCTCCGGGACAGATCCAAGGCTCACCATCGTAACGCCAACGCGCTTATTCAGACGGCCGCGTCTGCGTCAGCCCCGTGGGCGGCCCATCAATTGCCGTCCACCCCGCATCCACCGCCAGGCTGCTGCCCGAGATATAGCTCGCGGCATCCGACGCCAAAAATGCCACCGCAGCGCCCACCTCGGACGGCTGTCCCCACCGGTTCAGCACGGTGTGGCCAGCGTAGGTGTTGTAGATCTCGGGACGTTCCTTCAGCGGCTCGGTCAGACGGGTCTCGATGATGCTCGGCATCACCGCATTGACGCGCACGCCATAGCCGCCGACCTCGGCCGCAAACGCTTTCACCATCTGTTCGATGCCGGCCTTCGTGGCCGCGTAAATGCCCAGCCCGGGCTCGATCGTCACGGCGCGCATCGACGAACACAGGATCATGCTGCCCGCGCCCTGCTTCATCATCGGCCGGCCGAAGTGGCGCATGAAGTGAAACGCGCCGCGCAGGTTCAGGTTCACCACCTGGTCGAACTCGTCTTCCGTGTAATCGACGATCAACTTGCGGATGTTCAGCGCCGGCGTCGCCACCGCGACGTCGATCCTTTTTTGCTCGTCCAGAACTCTAGCGGCCAACTGCGCGATGGACTCGCCGCTGGCTGCATCGGTCTGCATCCAGCCGGCCGCGCCGCCGCCCTCGATGATCTGCTGCGCGGTCGCCTGCGCGCCGTCCTCATCGCGGTCAGCGCACATCACGTAGGCGCCCATCGCACCCAGCGCGTGCGCGGATGCTTGGCCAATGCCGGAAGCCGCACCGAGTACGACCGCGATCTTGCCTTGAAGACTGAATAGTTGGGGGTAGTTGGTCATGAAGCTTCGATGAAGATTGTTATGGATACGAATCGCACGCCGTAACGATCCGGCTGGCGCAAGGCCCCGACGCTTGGCTATTATCCTTGCATGATCCAAGCCCCGCCCCTTGCAATCGCGACGCAGCTCGAGGACGCCAGACGCCTCATCGAACGCCATCTCGGAACCCGCCTTGCCGCCATCCATCTGTTCGGCTCCGCCGTCGACGGCGGGTTGCAACCTCACAGCGATATCGACCTGCTCGTCACCGTGACTGAGTCGCCCGACGCGGGCACGCTCCGTGCGTTGGCGATAGAACTGCTGACGGTCTCGGCGCCACCGGGCCAGTCGCCCAGTTTGCGCGCCCTTGAAGTCACCGTGATGACGCGTCAGCATGTCGTGCCTTGGCGCCACCCGGCCCGCCGCGAACTGCAGTTTGGCGAATGGCTACGCGAGGATTTGCGGGCGGGCATCGTGGAGCCGCCCATGCAAGACCACGACCTCGCCATCGTTCTGACAAAGGTGTTGGGCCACAGCATCCCGGTCGTCGGCCCGCCCGCCGACCAGCTTTTTGAAGCCGTGCCGCGCCAAGATCTGACGCGTGCGCTGCTCGACACGGTTGCCCAGTGGAGCCAGCCGGAGGACTGGGCGGACGACGAGCGGAACATCATCCTGGCGCTGGCGCGCATCTGGTACACGGCTGTGACGAGAGAAATCGCTTCGAAGGCGGACGCGGCGGCGTGGCTGCTGGCGCGGATCGAACCGCAGTATCGGCCGATCCTCAGCCACGCGCGGGCGATTTATCTTGGGCAGGCGCCGGACGATTTGGCGCAACGGCATGCGACTGAAACCGAGGCATTCATCATTCACGCACGTAGAGTTATCGAGGGCCTTTGCTTCGCCCATTGACGGCGGAACCGGCGCATGCCATTCATTGCGCCTCGCGCCATCGGGAGTCCAGCTGGCCGCTGGCCTCACTGCTGAAGCGCAGGCGGGTGCAAGCAACACGGCGTGCCGCCTGCCCCCTATGCTTGGTGCGGCGACTGCCAAACCTGCACATCAAGTCGCAGATTCGGAAGTCGGCCGGTTACTACTGCGAAGAACCGATCTGCAGAATCGAAGCGTCGCGCTGCATATAGCGGTTCATGATCTGGCTAAGAATCGGGTTGCCCGCATTCTCAGCTTTCGGAGCAGTCAGGCCGACGACTGCCGCGCATAGCTTGCCCGCCTGAACGGTCCGACCCTTCACATCGGCCTGCACCGCCGCCGCCATGCCCTGCTTCCACGCAGCGCCAACACCATCGACCGCCTGCTGGGCGACGGCGCAATCTGCGTACGTCAGAGCAATCACAACCGCCGGCACGTCCTTGACCTGCACATCCGCAATGATGCCCGCAAAGTAAGGCGGAATGCCGCGCCCGCTGGACGCCGCGGCCGCCTGAAGCTTCTGCTTCGCGCTATCCAGATCGCCGGGCGATCCCGACAACACCTTCGCCGGATCTGCCCCTTGCAGACCAAACACCGGCGAGATGACGGCCGCTTGCACGATCTTCCCCCCATCCGCAGGCACGGCTTCCTTCAACCCGGCCACGGCCGCCGCCACGATCTCGCTGTCCGCAACGGACGGCGCGGTCTGAGACAGCGTCTTCATTCCCGTCGGCCCTGCCGCCTGCACCAACGCCGTATCAAGCGGCAAGACAAACGTCGGCATGCCCATCGTGCCCCGCCATGGCTGCTGCCCGGTGGCTTTGGTCAGATCGGGCTTATTGGGCTCACCGTTCGCCATCAGGCCGGCCACATCGCCACTTACCGGTTTGAACTCGGCCTGCATCAAGCGATCCACAAACTTCGCCGTGGCTTGTTTGTCCTTCAGCCCCCAGTAGGTGACATTGCTGGGCGACTGGCCAAATCCGGCGAAGTAGGACAACTCGTCGAAAGGGATATGCGCGCTATCGGACCACTTATCCAGACCGTGGCCAATGGATTGAAGCGGAGTGATCGCCTGGGCAATGGACAAACGACGCATGGCGTCAGCTGTGGGCCCGGACTTTTCAAGGCCACGCCACGTCTGCACGTCCAGGAAAGATATCTGTATCGCTTCAGGGGCGCTCAGCACCACCTGCGGTACTTGCTTCAAGGCCTGCTGCAAGGTTTGCGTGCTGTCCGGTGCAGCCAACGACGTACCACTAATAGTCATCAAACCAAGTGCAAGGGCCTTTAAGCGCATCCGATATCTCCTGTTGGTTGTTACCTAAATGAGATCGGGCAGTATATCAATGGTCTGGCACCAATAAAAAAGCATACGAACTGCAGCTTTGAACCAGGACCGCGCAGCTTCGCATTGGGTTACTTCGGTTGGTAAACGCGATCATTTTGCGGCAACAAAAAAGGCGCCGAAGCGCCTTTTTTGCCATTGCAGAACCCGCTACCGCAGGATCACTCCCACTCAATCGTCGCCGGCGGCTTGCTCGACACGTCGTACACGACCCGATTGATCCCGCGCACTTCATTGATGATCCGCGACGAAACGCGAGCCAACAACGGATGCGGCAGCGGTGCCCAATCAGCGGTCATGAAGTCAAACGTCTGCACCGCGCGCAGCGCCACGACATACTCATACGTACGCCCGTCGCCCATCACGCCGACCGACTTCACCGGCAGGAAAACCGCAAACGCCTGCGAGGTCAGCTCGTACCAGGTCAGGCCGCTGGCCTCGTCCTTGGTATTACGCAGCTCTTCAATGAAGATCGCATCGGCACGGCGCAGCAGTTCGGCGTATTCGTGCTTCACTTCGCCCAGGATGCGCACGCCCAGACCCGGACCGGGGAACGGGTGGCGGTAGACCATCTGCGGCGGCAGGCCCAGTGCCACGCCCAGTTCGCGGACTTCGTCCTTGAAGAGTTCGCGCAGGGGTTCCAGCAGTTGCAGGTTCAGCGTGTCGGGCAGGCCGCCCACGTTGTGGTGCGACTTGATCGACGTGGCCTTGCCCGTCTTGGCGCCGGCGGATTCGATGACGTCGGGGTAGATCGTGCCCTGGGCCAGCCACTTGGCGCTCTGTTGCTTGCCGGCCTGTTCCTGGAACACTTCGACAAATTCGCGGCCGATGATCTTGCGCTTGGCTTCGGGGTCGGCGACGCCGGCCAGTTTGCCCATGAACTGCGCGGTGGCATCGACGTGAATGATCTTCACGCCCATGTTTTCGGCAAAGGTCTGCATGACCTGTTTGCCTTCGTCCAGACGCAGCAGGCCGTGGTCGACGAAGACGCAGGTGAGCTGGTCGCCGATGGCCTTGTGGATCAGTGCGGCGGCAACCGAGGAGTCCACGCCGCCGGACAGGCCCAGAATGACTTCGTCGGTGCCGACCTGCTCGCGGATGCGGGCGACGGCTTCAGAGACGTAGTCGGGCATGTTCCAGTCGCCCGTGCATTCGCAGATCTCGTTGACGAAGCGGGCCAGCATGGCCTTGCCCTGGACGGTGTGCGTGACTTCGGGGTGGAACTGGACGGCGTAGAAGCGGCGGTCTTCGTCGGCCATGCCGGCGATGGGGCAGGACGGCGTGGACGCCATCAGCTTGAAGCCCGGGGGCAGTTCGGTGACCTTGTCGCCGTGGCTCATCCAGACCTTGAGCATGCCGTGGCCTTCGGGCGTGCTGAAGTCTTCCAGGCCTTCCAGCAGCTTGGTATGGCCGTGGGCGCGGACTTCGGCGTAGCCGAATTCGCGGTGGTCGGAGAAGCTGACCACGCCGCCCAGTTGCTGCGCCATGGACTGCATGCCGTAACAGATGCCCAGCACGGGAACGCCCAGCTCGAACACGGCGTGCGGCACGCGCATGGAGCCTTCTTCGTAGGCCGAAGCGTGGCTGCCGGACAGGATGATGCCTTTCAGACCCTGCGCCTGCTGTTCGCGCACAAAGGCGTCGTCGACGTCGCCAGGGTGGACTTCGGAATAGACGCCGGCTTCGCGAACGCGGCGGGCGATCAGCTGGGTGACTTGCGAACCGTAGTCGAGGATAAGAATGCGCTGGTGCATGGAGACTCTACCCGTTGGAAATAAAACCGCACCGGCAGACCCGCTGTTCTTTGCGGATCTGCCGGTGCGTGATGCATGACATTGTAGTTGACTGTGCGGATCAGTCGGCGCGGTAGTTGGGCGCTTCCTTGGTGATCTGCACGTCGTGCACGTGGGACTCGCGCACACCCGCGGAGGTGATCTCCACGAACTCGGTCTTGGTGCGCATGTCGTCGATGGTGGCCGCGCCGCAGTAGCCCATGGAGGCGCGGATGCCGCCGACCAGTTGGTAAATGATGGCGAGCACGCTGCCCTTGTAGGGGACGCGGCCTTCGATGCCTTCGGGGACCAGCTTGTCGGCGTTGTTGGCCGGGTCCTGGAAGTAGCGGTCGGCCGAGCCTTCCGTCATGGCGCCCAGGCTGCCCATGCCGCGGTACGACTTGTACGACCGGCCCTGGAACAGCACGACTTCGCCGGGCGCTTCTTCGGTGCCGGCGAACATGCCGCCCATCATGCACGAGAACGCGCCGGCGGCCAGCGCCTTGGCGACGTCGCCCGAGTAGCGGATGCCGCCGTCGGCGATGAGCGGAACGCCCGTGCCTTCCAGCGCCTTGGCGACTTCGGAGATGGCGTGGATTTGCGGCACGCCGACGCCGGCCACGATACGCGTGGTGCAGATGGAGCCGGGGCCGATGCCGACCTTGACGCCGTCGGCGCCATGTTCGACCAGCGCGCGCGCGGCGGCAGCGGTGGCGATGTTGCCGCCGATGACTTCAACCTTGGGGTAGTTCTGCTTGACCCAGCGCACGCCTTCGAGCACGCCCTTGGAGTGGCCGTGCGCGGTATCGACGATGAGCACGTCGACGCCAGCAGCAACCAGCTTTTCCACGCGTTCTTCGGTGTTGCCGCCCACGCCCACGGCCGCGCCAACGCGCAGCTGGCCTTGGCCGTCCTTGCTGGCCATCGGGTGCTCGGTGTTCTTGACGATGTCCTTGACGGTGGCCAGGCCACGCAGTTCAAAGCCGTCGTTCACGATCAGCACGCGTTCCAGACGGTGCTTGTGCATCAGGGCCTGCGCTTCTTCGAGCGTGGCGCCTTCCTTCATGGTGACCAGGCGTTCCTGCGGCGTCATGATGTTGCGCAGGGGCTGATCCAGGTTTTCTTCGAAGCGCAGATCGCGGTTGGTGACGATGCCGACCAGCTTGCGGCCTTCGACGACCGGCAGGCCCGAGATGCCATGCTGGCGCTGCAACGCAATGGCGTCGCGCACTTTCATCTGGGGGGTGACGGTGACCGGATCGATCACGATGCCGAATTCGTGGCGCTTGACGCGAGCCACTTCACGCGCTTGGGCGTCGGCGGAGAGATTCTTGTGGATGATCCCGATGCCGCCTTCTTGCGCCATGGCGATGGCCAGACGCGATTCGGTGACGGTGTCCATGGCGGCGGACACGAGCGGGATATTCAGGCTGATGTTGCGAGTCAGGCGCGTGGCCAGGGAGGTGTCGCGCGGCAACACCTCGGAATACGCAGGCACCAACAACACATCGTCGAAGGTGAGCGCTTTTTGAACGAGACGCATGGGTAACTCCGGGCGCAAAGCAAGATTATACGCCGCCAGCATGTTTTGACTAGGTGTTAACCATAGGTCTGGGTAGATATTTATGACACTTGATCGGGCCCCAATTTGCGGACTGCGAACTTTTGCCTGGACTGCATACCGATTCGTGTCGAGCCTGGCCGGAGGGTGTGCGCCGCCATGCGCTGAATCTGGCGTGGCCACCCGGCACGCATTGACGCGCGCGCCCGCCTGCTTTTATGTTCGTGTACACGTTATCGACTTTGCGGGGATCACCGCCATGCCGCAGTTGGTCTTGCTTCTGTTGGGCGTCCCTTACCTGCGGCAGCGCTGGCGCGCGCTGGCCATCGCGGGCGCGGTGTTCCTCGTGGCCGGTATCGTCGTGTTCATCGATGCCCTGGACGGCGCCCCCTACTTTCCGCTCAACGCCTTTGCCGTTCTCTTCATCATCGAAGGTCTGGGCACGCTGCTGATCGCTTCCAGCGGCGTCGGGGGGCAGCGCGTGCTGCGCTATGCGAAAGGTCTGTTTGTCCTCGTGGCGGGCGGGCTGATTCTGGCGGGGCATCATCACGGACACTTTGTCCTGTCGATGATCTTCGGCGCGCTGTTCCTGGTGGATGGGTTGCTGCAATGTATCGCCGGGTACGTCGTGCGCTACGAGCGCTGGCGCTACGCGTTTGCCGGCGGCGTGGCGGAAATCCTGCTGGCGATCTTCTTCTTCCAGCCCTATCCCACGAATTACGTCGGCACCGTGCCGTATTGCCTTGGCCTGTTCCTGGGCATCGCCGGCGCGAAGCTGCTGTGGCTGGCACGCCGCGTCCGGCATCTGGCTTCCAACCCCGCCTTTGCCGCCACGCAGTCGGTGGGCTTCGCGCCTGCCGGGCCGGAACAGGCCACGCCTCAAATCTGGGACGGCCCGCCCGCCGATTCCGAGCGCGCGCTGACCGTCCATGTCTGGACGCCATCGGGCTCCGCCAAGGCGCAGACCCGCAGCTATCCGCTGGTGGACCGCTACATCGCAGCAGTCGACGTCAACGGCGTCATCTCCACGGGCCACGCGGCGCTGGAGTCGCCTGAGGGCGTCTACATCAGCCTGTACCCAAAGGAAGAAATCGACCGGTCGCCCGACGACTTCGGCGCGCTGCTTCGCGCCACGGCCGACAACGACATTCCCGGGGTCTATCAACCCGACTACGCCACCGAGTCGAACGCCTGGTGCCCGTCGAACGTGCGCGTGCGGATCCGCAACTACGACGCGGACAAGCTGGCGGCCTTCTGGCAGGAGTACCGCAAGAACGCCACCTACAACCTCACCCACCGCAACTGCTCAAGCACCGTTTCGCGGGCGCTGGACGCCGCGCTTGACGGAGTTGTGGGGTGCCTGCATGGCGGTGAGGCCGGCTGGCGGGTGCTGATCCGGCTGTTGCTGACGCCTGAGCTTTGGGTGGCCGCGCAAATCCGCAAGCGTGCGCTCACGATGGCTTGGACCCCGGGCCTGACTCTGGATTACGCCCGGGCCATGAGCATGCTGGCGGACCCGCGGCCATTCGGGTGGTGGAAGATGTCGCAGCGCGCGTTGCGCCGGATCGCCGAATTGCGCGCTGGATGGCGGAACCAGGACCGGGAATCGCCGGCCCGCCGGCCGCGGACCTGATCCGCGCGCTCGCTGTTGCAATTGAAGCCTGGAGAATCGCCAGACGCGGGCGTAACGTGAAAACGCGGCATATGCCGCGTTGCCTTTGCAGGTACGCATCATGACGCCCACAACTTCCCGCCCCGATCCCCATCCCGCGGCCCCTGCAGCCGCGCCCGATACGCATGCGCCGCCGCCTGCGGACAAAGCGCGCGCAAAGTCCGATCACCAGCACGAAGAGGCCCGGCGCAAGACGCTGGTCGGTTCACAGCACAAGGAAAACACGCGCGCCGTGGCGGCGCCGCGCTATCACGGACATCGGGGCGGCTGAAGGCGCCGTCCCCCTGTTTGCCGCCCGCGGACCGCCCGAACGGATTTTTGCGGTATGTTTCTGCAAACACCGACGGATCCCGACGATGCAGTCCGACGAAAACTACCTCCTTTATGACGGCGATTGCCCGTTCTGCTCGAACTACGTGCGGATGATGCGGCTGCGCAAGGCCGCAGGGCCCATCGCCATGCTGAACATGCGCGACCATCCCGACCTGGCCGCGCACCATCGCGCGCAAGGCTACGACTTGAACCAGGGCATGCTCTTGCACCTGGACGGCCGCGACTACTGGGGCGCGGACGCCATCCACCGGCTGGCCTTGCTCAGCACCGGCAGCGATGTGTTCAACCGCCTGAACGCCACCATCTTCAGCAATGCTTGCCTGTCCAAGGCGCTGTATCCCTTCATGCGCACCGGCCGCAGCCTGACGCTGACGTTGCTGGGCAAGAAAAAGATGCCTTGACGCACGTGCGGCGCGATTCCCGCACAATGCGGGCGGCGAGGCGCACGCCTGCGGAACGCACGTCCGCAAGCTGCAGGCCGGCCACCCGAAAGCCTCTACACCCCAACAACCGGAACTGACCTGATGATCTACATCTTTGGCGCCCTGCTTCTCGCGTCCACGCTGGCCGCTGCCGTCTACCGCCGCATGCAGCGCAGGCCCGACGACTCTGGCCGCGCCATGTCGCGCGACATGCTGGCCGGCGCTGCGATCTTCACATTCATGGGACCGGCCGTCGCCATAGTGCTTATCGCCGTGACCATGTCCATTGGCGCCCAGGATCCGGAACTGCTCCTGTTCGGTCTCTATGGGCTGCCGTGGGCGTATCTGTTTGGCGGCGTGCCGGCGCTCTTCTGCGGGATGACGGCGGGCGCGCTCAAGCCGGTCGCGCCGTCCTGGCTGGCCGTCCTGCGCATGGGACTCATTGGCGCGGCCTATGCCTTTGTCTTTTTGCTGACGTTCGGCAGCCGCGACAGGTCGTTGGCAGCGCTGGGATTTCCGCTGTTCATGGGCGCCCTGCCCGCCGCAGTCGCCGGTCTGCTGTGCGCGCGGGTGTTCTACGGCAAGCCGGTAGCTATTCGCTAGCCCAATTCAAGTCCGGCGACGCGGCGCCGTGCGCGTGAAAGTACAACAGCGCGGACGCCGCCTTGGAACGGTCCACGCACTGGAACTGCGGGTAACTGCCTGACTGGCCGCCCGCCACCAGGTCCTGGTCATGATCTTCGGATTTGGCGGGGTCGATCAGCGTGTGGATCCGCGTGTCGCCGCCGGATGAGATGAACACGACATAGGCGCCGTCGCCGCCACCGCCGATCGACATGACCGTGTCGTCGTCAATCACGAAGGCGGTCGAACTGAAGACCGCGCCATCCAGCCTGTCCAGGGCGGCGAGCAGGTCGCCCTCGGTCGGGGATTCACGCGCGCGGGTCTGTTCCTGGTCGCCTTGACGCATGTCTTCGATGATTCTGACGATTTTCACGGTGCTCCATTCGCCGGCTAGCGGCGCGTTGAGGTGGGGTCGCATGCAAGGGGGGTCGCATGCAAGGGAATCACGGCCGATACTACATCGGCCATGATCCACGCCGCCATGACCGCGCTTGAACGTGAACGAATCACCGAGCGCGCGACGTGCGCGCGAAGAAGAATCGCAGCATCTCGGCCGTCGCATCCGGCCCGGTCCGATCCGTGTAGGACCCTTGATCCGATCCGCCTGCCCAGGCATGGCCGGCGCCGTGGACATCCCAGCGTTCGGCAACGATGTTGCCCGCGGCGTCGCGGTACACGTGGCGGGTGCTGTCGCGCTTGCCGCCGGCGCCCGCCACGCGAACGGTTTCGACACGCACGTCGGGCCTCACGCTGGCCGCGATCACGCTGTCGGCATTGGCGGGATGCACGGTGGCGTCGCGGTCGCCATGAAAGACGATGACAGGCACGCCGTTGCTGGCCGGAGCGGCGGTTTTCAGGCCCACGCCCTTCATGGCGGACAGCGCTGACGGCAGATCCGACGCCGCGCCCGCAGCCAGCCCCGAATGCACGCCTGCCGCCGCATACAGCTCAGGATAGGCGCCCGCCAGAATTGCTGCCATGGCCCCGCCCGCCGACAGGCCCGCGACATACACGCGCGTGGGATCAATGTTGTGGGCGGTGATGACCTCGCGCGTCATGCCGGCCAGGATAGATGGCTCGCCCCGGCCTTGCTGCTGGTGGTTGTGCTTGAACCAGTTCCAGCACTTCTGCGGATTCGCGTCGCGCGATTGGATGGGATACAGCACATGAATGCCCTGCTCGCGCGCGGCCGCATTCATGGCGGTGCCCGCCGCGAAATCGTCGGCGTCCTGCGTGCAGCCGTGCAGCATGACGACCAGCGGACGCGGCGCGCCATCCGGGTTGGGCGGCACATACAGCTTGTAGCCGCGCTGCCCGGACGAATTGCGGAATGTTCCCGCCGTGAACGTATCGCCCGCAACGGCGGGTTTCGGGACGGGCTGCGCAGCGTCGCCGGCAACGTGCGGCGTCGCGTCGGAGGCCCGGGCAGGATCCGGAACCTCCCAGGCTTCAACGTCGATGACGTCGGCATCGTCCTGCCGGCGCGGCGCGGCGGCCAGCCCGCCCCGCAGGGCGGCCTGGATGGCGGCAGTTGCCGCCGATAGATCGCCGGCCTGAGTGAGCTGGGTAGCCCGGTGCATGAGGTGCTGAAAGTCAGGGTGCATGAGGTGACCTTTTTTTTGCGCCGCGAGGATCAGCGGATGCGCTGACGCAGGGCGGCTTTGACGGCGGGGCTGGCATGCAGGGCGCCCAGTACCGTCAGGGTTTCGATCGTGGCGAGCGCAAGCTCGGGCGTGACGTCGGAGGCGATGGTTGCCAGGCCCAGCACCCGGATCTGAAGCATTTCGCCCGCCGCCTGGACCGCAAGCAAATCCTGGGCGGTGTAGTGCTGGATGCCGAGCACAAGCGTCTTGCGGCTGACGGCCTGGCGCACGGCGTCGCCGTGGGTGGCAAGTTGATTGCGGATGGCCGTGCGGATGAGATCCGTGCGGTTGGCGTAGAACCCTTCCTGGACGAGCAAATCAATCTGACCCAGGTCGACATAACCCAGGTTGATGGTGATTTTTTCGTCCGCAGGCTTGGGCGTGGAGGCGAGTTGAGAGGTGCGAGGCGGCATGGATCGAATCATAAACCATCCACTTGGATGGTCTATGGATGTTTCAACTTGATAGATCTGCCTGGTCAGCGGGTGCTGGTCTCAGGGTGCCGGTCTTATTGACGCTGGCAAGGCGGACTGAGCTCCGCTACCGTCGTCGTGAACCCCAGGGGATTTCCATGGCGCCACGCCTTGCATCGGGATTGCTCATGTCAATTGCCTGCTCCGCGGCGGCCATCGCCCAGCCGGTTCCGCCCGACCTGTACGGCGCCTTGATCGTCTCTTCAACCTATCGCTACTACGCCTCGATCCTGTATGGCACCGACGCCGCGGCCCGCCGCAGCGCGCTCACCGCTTGCCGGGAAGATGAGCCCCGGGCCACCTGCGCGGTGTATGCCAGCTTCAGGAACCAATGCGTGGCGGTGGCCGCGAACGGCGCGCAGCACATCGTCGCCATCGGCGACAAGGCGTGGGACCGACAGCGGACCGGCGATTACAGCCTGGGGTTATGCCGCGACCAGACGGGTTCCGGGTGCAGACTGGTGCTTAGCGCGTGCTCGACCCAGGCGCAGCAGTTGGAGGACCAAAGCGTCCGCGCCGGCCCGGACGGGGGGATAAGGACGGATTTCCAGGCCCATTACGCCGCCCCGCTTGTCCAATGAACTACAGTCTGTCGGGCAACATTCACCCGAAAGGAAAGCATCATGGAAAATCCGTTTGGCGATTCCGACGAGCCGTCCAGCGACCATCGGCAGTATCTGGTCCTGATCGCGGCATCCAAAGACAACGCCGCGCTCGCGCAAAAAATCCTGGAAAACATCAAGACGCACGTGGATGAGCGCGCCGCGCCTTTGTGGATCGACGCGAAGGGAATCGGCGTGCTGGTGACGACGGAACTGGTCGCCTCCGAGATCTGGCGCGAGATGTTCCAGAAGGCTCCGGGCCAGGATTATGGCGACACGCGCAACCTGCTCATTCTGGAAATCGGCAAGGATTGGGCCGCCCGCCGGGACGACAAGATCGAACACTGGTTGGCCAGCCACGTCGGCGCGCCGCTGTCTGCGCCGAACCGCCCCAAGCGCCGCTAGATAGAAGTCTGGCTCACGCCTGTCCTCGGCTTCCGGCAGTTTCCGGGCTGTTCCGCTTGGCCACGCGCTGCAGAAACGCATCCAGTGCCGGGTTGTCGTGCTGCGCGTGCCAGGCGAGGTACATGTCCGCGTAGAGATCGCGCTGGCCGATCGGCCGGAACACGACACCTTCAAAACGCAGCTCGCGCGCGGAATCCGGCACGAGGCCCACGCCCAGCCCGGCCCGCACCAGCGCCAGCAACGTGTGCGTCTGCCCGGCGCGCTGCACATACTGCGGCTGCACGTCCGCCAGGCCGAAAGCGCCCACGATGCGGTCGTAGAAGTACTTACCTTCCCGAGGCGAATACAGCACAAACGGCTGCCCCTGCAGCAGACGCAGCGGCACCGTGGCGTGCTCGCACAAGGGCGAATCGGCGGGCAGCGCCAGCACCAGCGGTTCGCGTTCAAGCAGGCGCGACTCGATACCTGCCTGCTGCGGCACGCTGCGCGCCAGAATGGCGTCCAGTTCGTGGGCCAGCAACAGGCGGCTCAACTCGGTTGTCACGGTTTCGCGCAACTGGATCTCCACGCCCGGCAGCAGCTTGCGCGCATGCATGATCAGCGACGGCATCAGGCGATACGATGCCACGGCCGTAAAGCCCAGTTTGATGTGGCCGGCTTCGCCCCCGGATGTGCGGCGCGCGGTGGCGGCGGCCTGCGCCGAAAACTCCAGCAGGTGGCGGGCATCGCGCAGAAAGCGCCGGCCCGCGGCGCTCAGTACGACCTGCCGGCTGTTGCGCTCGAACAGGGTCACGCCCAGGTCCTGCTCCAGCAACTGGATCTGGCGCGACAGCGGCGGCTGCGTCATGCACAGGCGTTCGGCGGCGCGGCCGAAGTGCAATTCCTCGGCAACCGCAATGAAACACTCGAGCTGACGAAATTCCATCGATTCAATCCTTGAATTGATTGATGCTATTTATAGCTCGAACGGCTATCCATGGACAGGCATCCCTATACTCGGCTGCAGGGCTGGATTCCAGCCCGCGAAGCATCAGGAGCCTTACCCCGCAGCACCATTTTTTGCGGCCCCGCCGCCATCAACGCCATAAAAGAGAAAATCCATGGAGACAAAGAACACCGCCCGGATCCGCGTCCGGTTCCTCGCCGCGGCGCTGGCCCTGGCCGCCACCGCCGCGGTGCCGCACGCGGCCAGCGCCGCAGGCTATCCGGAACGCCCGATCAATCTCATCGTCCCCTTCTCGCCTGGCGGCGGCACCGACATCTCGGCGCGCCTGCTGGCTGCGGCCCTGGGTGAAAAATTCTCGTCGTCGGTGGTGGTGGACAACCGCCCGGGCGCCGGCGGCCAGATCGCCGCCGACCTCGTGGCCCGTTCGCAGCCCGATGGCTACACGCTGCTGTTCGCAAACTCGGGCATGCTGGCGATCAACCCCTGGATCTACAAGCTGCATTCAGACCCGGTCAAGGCGTTTGCGCCCGTGTCGCTGTTTTCGGACCTGCCGTTCGTGCTGGTGGTGCCCGCCAGCCTGCCGGCCAAGAACGTCGCGGAACTGGTCACGCTGACCAAATCCCAGCCCGGCAAGCACACGTTTGCCAGTTCGGGCACGGGCGGCGCCCCCCACCTGTCCGGCGAAATCTTCCAGGAAGCCACCGGCGTGGATCTGGTGCACGTGCCCTACAAGGGCGGCGGCCCGGCGATGACCGATCTGATGGCCGGCCGCGTCGACATGCTGTTCGCGTCCGTCCTGGAGACCATGCCGTACGTCACGGCCGGCAAGCTGCGCGCGCTGGCCGTAACGGGCGCTGCGCGCTCGCCCGCCATGCCGGACGTGCCCACCATTGACGAAGCTGGCGTGAAGAACGCGCAGAGCGGGTCGTGGACGGCGGTGCTGGCGCCGGCCGGCACGCCGCAGGCCGTGATCGACAAGCTGTCAGAGGCAATCCGCGCCGTGGCCGCCGATCCCGCAGTAAAGGCCAAGCTCGAATCGCAGGGCGCCGTAGCCCACGGTTCGACGCCGAAGGAGCTGCAGGATCTGGCCGCTAGCGAGCGCGAACGTTATGGGCAGATAATCAAGTCCCGCAATATCCAGACCAACTGATTCCGGTCCCGGCCCGCCTCGGCGGGCCTTTCCTTCTTACTTATATAAGCCGTATCCATGACTGCATCCCTTCCCGCTTCCGCCGCCGATCTGCTGATGGTCGGCCCCCTGCTGCCCGATCTGGTGGCCGACCTGGAATCGCGCTACCGCGTTCATCGCCTCTGGGAGGCCCAGGACCCGGCGCTGCTGCTGCGCGAACATGGCGCCGCCATTCGCGGCATCGCCACCAGCGGCCGCTTTGGCGCGACGAAGGAATTGATCGACGCCTTGCCCGCGTTGGAAGGCATCTTCAGTTTTGGCGTGGGTTACGACACCATCGACATCACGGCGGCCGAGGCGCGCAATGTCGTGGTCACCAACACGCCGGGCGTGCTCGACGCCTGCGTTGCCGACACGGCATTGGCGCTGATGCTGGCCGTCTCGCGCCGCATCGCGGAGGCTGATCGCTTCGTGCGCGCCGGCCGCTGGCCCACCGAAGGATTCGGCCTGGGTTCGCGCATGACCGGCAAGCGCTGCGGCATCGTCGGGCTGGGCAACATCGGCCTGCAGATCGCCCGCCGCGCGCAGGCCTTCGACATGGATATCCTGTACACCAACCGCAAGCCGCGCCCCGACGCGCCCGAGGGCTACCGCTATTGCCCGGACATCGTCGAGCTGGCCTCGCAGTGCGACTTTCTGGTGCTGGCCGTGCCGGGCGGCGGCGCGACGCGGCACATGGTGAACGCGCAGGTGCTGGATGCGCTGGGCGCCGAGGGCTGGCTGATCAATATCGCGCGCGGCACAGTGGTCGATGAAGCCGCGCTGGTGGCGGCGCTGCAAAACAAGCGCATCGCCGGCGCCGGCCTGGACGTGTTCGAACACGAACCCGCCACGCCCCCGGAATTGAACGCCATGGACAACGTGGTGATGCTGCCGCACATCGCCAGCGGCACCCACGAAACGCGCCGCGCCATGGCGGACCTGATGCGCGCGAACCTGGATTCGTGGTTCCGTGAAGGCCAGGTGCATACGCGCGTGGTGTAAGGCGGGGCCGCTGACTACAGATGCAAGGGCGGCCTGCCGGGTTGACCGGCAGGCCGTTTTTCAAACGGCTCATCTGACCGTTCTTCAGGCCGTTCTTCAGGCCGTTCTTCAGGCCGTTCTTCAGGCCGCCTCCACCGCCGGCGGATCAATCCTCTGCTGCGAGACGGACGTGGTGCGATCGCAGCGCGTCCAACCCGACGCAAGGTTGCGCCGGTCGTGGAGGTAATCCCAGTTGGCGCCGCACTCGCCGCAGGTGAACGCCTCGTGCGTGACGCCGCGTTGCGCCATCGGCAACGACCGGACATAGCCCAGGCTGATCAGATTGTCATGCCCCGGCGCCCCCGCCTGGTCCACGGTGATGGCCGCGCATTGGCCGCACAGCATTGTTTCCATCCCCTTTCATTTTGCTTTCAGGGGATGGTACGGACGAAAGTACGAGCAAGGTTCAACAATTCTCACATTCGGTATTGCAGAGTTACCTGGCTCCCGTTCACGGGACGCCATTGCTGAAAACACCGACGCCTGTCTTCAATCCTGGCGGACTATACTGGATAAATAAACAGTGTATTCCACCATGCCGTTCAAAAACCCGCTCTCTCACGCCGACCTGCGCTTCATCCGCGAACGTCAGCCCTGGAACCCCGATGTGATCGCCCTGCTCTGGGAGGTCAAGCGGCTGCGTTCGATCCTGCTTCGCGCCTATCAGCTATCCGGCGACTTCAAGCGCCCGGCCGGAATTACCGGCGAGCTCTACGACGACTTCATGCGCGACCTGCATCACGAACCGTGCGTGCTGGAGCGCGACGATATGAAGGACGCGCTGATGGAACCCTCCAACCGGCTGCGCAAAGGGATGGCGCCTAGATAGCGCTGGAGCGGCGGCGCGCGCGGGAGTATCGTCAAGACGCAATCCTGGCCCTGCAACGGAGGCGTCCCATGCCTGAAAAACCAGAAATAGACATCGAGGCCGGCGCATCACAGATGGGCAACCTGGTGCAGTTCCTGCTGTGGATCGCCGCGCGGCCACGCACCTATGCCGAGACCATGGAGGCATGGCGCACCAATTGCCCCCGGCTGTCCGCATGGGAAGACGCCACGACGAATGGCCTCGTCGATATGTCACCAGGCGAAAGCACGGTACGCGGCGAGGCCGTGGTGGTGCTGACCGAAAAGGGGCGGGACTTGCTCGCTAGCCCAAGATAAGGCAAGACCCGGAGCCCCTTTTACACGGTTGCCACAGGTGTGGCCGGCGATCCGACCGCGCCCGGCAGGTTCAAGGGCGGGGCCGTCAGCAGGAAGCGGTTACGGCCGTTGGCTTCAAGCCAGCGCGCGAGTTTGCCCAGGTACCACATCTCGCCAATTGGCATGCCGAGCTTGAAGATGCAATGGTGGTGCAGCGGCAGCGCCGCGCAGCAGGCGTTGGGTTTCTGGGTGGGATAGATCTCCAGCGCGTGGTTGTCGGACGCCATGGCCGCGACTTTCGCGTCCGTGATCCACTGCAGCAGTTTCTCGTCGCTGCCGTCCAACCCGGCGCAGATCTCATGCAGCGTATGTGGGTCGGGCTCGCGTTGCTTCTCCAGCAAGGCGTCGCCGAACTCCGTATGAAAGAGCACGATGTCGCCCTGCTCGATCTCGATCTTGTCCGTCTCAAGGATGCGCATCAGGTCGTCATAACCCACCGATTTCTGCGCGCGGCCGTAGTGCCTGGCCAGATCCACCATGACGCCGCGGCTTTGCAGGCAGGATTCCGCCAGATGCGTGATGTCCAGCTTCTTGGCGTTGGAGGCGGCTCCTTGGCGCAAGTCTGTCTTCGCGAAACCGTTAAGCACGTCGTAGTCCACCGGTCCGACCACATGTTCGTTGGGCCGGAAGCCGTTGTAGTAGACGCGTTCCGGCAGACCGTCGCCATTGGCGTCGAATAGCGCGCCCACGTGCGCCAGCGAATCCCATTGAGTCGAATACTGCAAGCTCATTTCGACGATGTCGTCGCTGAGCACATCCACACATCCCGGCCGCAACCGGCCGAGCGGGAAATTCATGTATTGGTCGCCGTCTCTTTCGGTGGGGCGCAGCTTGGGCGGATGGCGCCGGACATTGACGCCGTTGCCGCCCGGATAGTCCAGCGGCAGCGACAGGCAGAAACTCAGGCCCGCCTTCACTTCGCTTATGCCCTTCAGCACGTTTGCGGGAGTGATGTAATTCAGGCAACCACGCTGATCGTCAGGACCGAAGTCCCCCCAGTTCGATCCTTCGGGACGGCTCAACCATCTCATGCGTCGCAACTCCTTGGCGTTGAAAGCGGATTGACGTAAATTTATCATGTATAGGATACTAGCATCATGGATGTGAAAACAGCAGCTCGAGTTCTGGATGTGCTGAACCTCTTTGCCGAGGAGCAGAAGCCATTGCTGTACAGCGAGATCGCCGCACAGATGCAGATTCCCCTGTCCAGTTGCCATGGCCTGCTCAAGACCATGGTGGCGCGCGGCTATCTGTATGAAATCGGCAAGAAGCACGGCTATTACCCGACCCAAAAGCTGATCCACGTCGCCACCCTGATCTGCCGCAACGATCCGCTGAATGACGTGATCGAACCCGTACTGGAGCGGGTGCGCGACCTGACCGGTGAAACCGCCCTGCTGGCCAAGCTGGCGGACGACAAGGTCGTATACCTGATCGTGGCGGAATCCAAGCAGACGATCCGTTTCTCGCACCAGCCTGGCGGCTTCAAGGCTGTCCACGCGACCAGTTCGGGCAAGGCGCTGCTCTCCGTGCTGTCGCCTGAAGAACGCCAGAAATGGTTCAAGGCTTATGGCGGATTCACCGCTTTCACTGACAGCACCATCACGACTTGCGCCGCTTTCGATAGCGATCTGCGGGCGGGCGTGGCGCGCGGCTGGCAGCGCTCGGTCGGCGAGAACGTCGAAGACGTGATGTCCATCTCCCTCGGATTCCGGGCATACGAACAACCCTTTGCCATCGTGGTGGCCGGCCCCCTGGGCCGCATGCTCAAGAACGAAGCCACCACTGGAAAACAGCTGGAAGAGGTCAAGGCACTGTTGCACGCCGCCCTGCCCTCGGCCAACCTCACCTTTGTAGGAGAAGACAGTAGATGAATAAGCGCAGCTTTCTTACCGCGGCCTGCTCGGCCCTCGTCGCCACCCTGCCTGTCGGCGGGGCCCTCGCCCACGGCAGCTATCCCGACAAGCCGATACGCGTGATCATGCCGTGGGCGGCGGGCGGTCCGACCGACGTCGTCGGCCGCGTCGTCGCCGTGCAGATGGGCGAGATCCTGGGCCAGCCGCTGGTCATAGAAACCCGCGCGGGCGCCAGTGGCACCATTGGCGCCGCTCAAGTTGCCAAGGCGCCGGCAGACGGTTACACGCTGTTGATGAACCCGTCGGTCCAAGGCATCTATCCTGCCCAGTTCAAAAGCCTGAGCTTCGATCCGATCAAAGACTTCCGGATGGTGGGTGTGCTGGGCACGGTACCGATGGTGGCCGTCGTTCCGCCCACGTCCAAGTTCAAGACTTTCGCCGACCTTATTGACCATGCGCGCGCGCAGCCCGGCACGCTGACCTTCGCGTCGCCCGGTGTCGCCACCCTGCCCCATCTGGCGGGAGAGTTGATCAATTCGTCCACCAAGTCGTCCATCTCGCATGTGGGCTACCGCGGCAGCAGCCCGGCCTTGACCGACGTTGCAGGCGGCCATGTCGATCTGATGTACGCACCGCTTGCTCCCGCCCTGCCTCTGATCCAGAGCGGCAAGGTCGTTCCGCTGGCCGTCACAACGAAGGCCCGGCTGGCGGACCTGCCCAACGTGCCCACCATCGCCGAAAGCGTCCTCCCCGATTTCGACATCGTCACGTGGTACGGCATGTGGGTACCCAAGGACACGCCCGAACCCATCATCGCCAAACTGAACGCGGTCATGGTGCAGGCCTCGAAGTCGCCCAAGGTGGTCGAGGCGCTGAAATCACAGGGCACGCTGCCCAGCACGATGAGCTACCAGGAAGCCGAGACCTTCAATCTGGCCGAAAGCGCGCGCTGGATCAAAGTGATGAAGGACGCCAACATTCAGCCCGAGTAAGGGTCAAGCTCACGCGGAGCCGCGTAGGCGGCTCCCCTCCGGATTTACCCTAACCCCTTGAAATAACTCGCGGTAATTAAATATGCGAGGTCATTCGCATTTAGGGAATTTACTTATGCCTTTTTAGTATTTGTAAGGCGCATACTCGAGCGGCCAGAATTCGTCCTTGGCATAAATCAAGACCAATGGAACTCCGTCAACTCGAGGCCTTCGCGGCCGTCATGTCCACCGGCAGCGTCACCGCGGCCGGACGGCTGCTGGGACGCTCGCAGCCGGCGATCAGCCGGTTGCTGCAGGAACTGGAGGCCGAAATCGGCTATCCCCTGTTCGCGCGCAGCGGTCCTCGCGTGACGCCGACCGAACAGGGGTTCCTGCTTTATGACGACGTTGAACGCGCACTGACCAGCCTGCAGCAGATTCGTGGCCGGGCCGATGAAATCGCGCGCGGCCAGGCGCAGCCGCTCCTGGTGACCGCCACGTCGGCCCTGGCCGCCGGTCTGGTGCCGGCCGCGCTCAAGCGCATTGAAGACCGGCTCGGGACCGCGCGCGTGCAGTTGCGCAGCGCCTCGCCCGAACGCGTGGTGCACGCCGTGTTGTCGGGCGCCGCGCAACTGGGCGTGACCAGCCTGCCGCTGGAACACCGCGGTCTGACCGTGCATTGGATTGCACAATCCCCCTGCGTGGCCGCCCTGCCCGAAGACGATCCCGTCGCGCAGCATGCCGTGGTGCCGGTGTCGGCCCTTGCTGGACGCCGCTTCATCACCATGGCCAATCCCTACCGTCTGCGCCGCCGCCTGGACGCCGCACTGGCGCACAACGTGCAGGCGCTGGGCACCATCGAAACCAATTCGTCCGTCAATGCCTTGGCCGCGGTCCGCGCCGGGCTTGGCGTATCGGTGCTGGAACCCGTGACCGCCTACGGCTCGCCGATGGCGGGCGTGGCGATCCGGCCCATCGACCTGGACATCCCCTTCTTTTTTGGGGTCATCACCCCGCAGTCGCAAACGCTGACGCCGGCCTGCCAGGCCATGGCGGATGCGCTAGCCGACGCCGCCGCGGACCTGCTGCCCGGCTTCGTGCTGCACGACGCCTGCGAGCATTCGGCGCTGTTGCAGTCGATCTACGGCGATGACGCCCCTGTTATGGAAACACCCGCATCATGAATCAGCCCATCGCCACCCCGCCGCAAGGCCTGCCCGCCCTGGAGGCGCGCCTTCGGCAAGACCTGTCCTGGCTGGAACTCCCCGCCAAGAACTGGGTGACGCCCCGGCAGGTCGACGGCCAGCAGGTGCTGGACGTGGCCATCATCGGCGGCGGCATGGGCGGTCTGGCGGCGGCCGCGTCGCTCAAGCATCTGGGCATTGATGCGCCGATCTTCGATCAGGCGCCCGAAGGCTACGAAGGCCCGTGGGCCACGACGGCGCGCATGGAAACGCTGCGCTCGCCCAAGCAACTGACCGGTCCCGCGCTGGGCCTGCCCGCGCTGACCTTCCGCGCCTGGTTCGAAGCGCAATTCGGCCTGGACGCCTGGGAAGCGCTGGACAAGATTCCCCGCCTGCAATGGATGGAATACCTGCGCTGGTACCGCCGCGTGCTGAACCTGGACGTGCGCAACGAACACCGCATCCTGTCCGTGCAGCCGCGCGCCGACAAGCTGGTGGAACTGGACATCCAATCGCCCGCTGGACGCCGCACCCTCCTGGCCCGCCGCGTTGTGCTGGCCACTGGCCGCGACGGCCTGGGCGGCGCGTATGTGCCCGACTTTGCCAAGAAACTGCCGCGCGACCGCTGGGCGCATTCGTCCGACGTGATGGACTACAACACGCTGGCCGGCAAGCGCGTGGGCGTCGTGGGCGCCGGCGCTTCCGCCATGGACAGCGCGGCGACCGCGCTGGAAGCCGGCGCGGCCAGTGTCGATCTGCTGATCCGCCGCAACGACATCCCCCGCATCAACAAGGGCAAGGGCGCGGGCAATCCCGGCCTGACCCACGGCCACCTGACGCTGCCCGACGAATGGAAGTGGAAGATCCGCCACTACATCAACGCCGCGCAGGTGCCGCCGCCGCGCGGCAGCACGCTGCGCGTGTCGCGCCATCCGAATGCCTTCTTCAACCTGGGCTGCGGCGTGCTGGACCTGGCGCTGATCGACAACGAGATCCACGTCACCACGCCCAAGGGCGTGTTCGTACTGGACTTCCTGATCTTCTCCACGGGCTTTCGCATCGACTGGACCGTGCGCCCGGAATTCGCGCCGCTCGCGCCTCACGTGCGCGCCTGGGGCGACCGCTACACGCCGCCCGCCGGCGAGGAAGACCAGGAACTGCATGACTCGCCCGACCTGGGCGCCGTCTTCGAATTGCAGGAAAAAGTGCCCGGCGCCTGCCCCGGCCTGGATCGCGTCCACTGCTTCTCGTACCCCGCCGCGCTGACGCAGGGCACGATCTCGGGCGATATCCCCGCCATCAGCGAAGGCGCCAAGCGCCTGGCGCAAGGCGTCGCCGGCCTCTTCTACCGCGAAGATGTCGCCACGCACTACGCCAACATGGAAGCGTTTGCCGAGCCCGAAGTGTTTGGCGATGAATGGACCCCGGCCCCATCGCCGGCCCCGGCTACGGCCACGCAGGCGGAGACCGCGCAATGACCGCATGGCTGCTACGCCGCGTGGCGCAGGCCGCCGTGGTCGTGTTCCTGATGACGCTGATCGTCTTCGTGGGGCTGCACGCCATCGGCAACCCCGTCGACATCCTGATCGGCCAGGACGTGGACCAGGTGGACCGCGCGCGCATCATCGCCGAACTCGGCCTGGACAAGCCCCTGTGGCAGCAGTACCTGGCCTTCCTGAACGGCGCGCTGCACGGCAACCTGGGCAACAGCTTCGTCTACAACATCCCGGCGATCGAACTGGTGATCCAGCGCCTGCCGGCCACGCTTGAACTGGCGATCACTGCCCTGTCGTTTGCCGTCATCGTCGGTCTGCCGCTGGGCCTGTTTGCCGGCCTGTACCCCGACAGCCGCGCGTCCAAGATGATCATGGCGGGCAGCATCGTCGGCTTCTCGCTGCCCACCTTCTGGGTGGCGCTGATGCTCATCATGGCGTTCAGCGTGTCGCTCGGCTGGCTGCCGGCCAGCGGCCGCGGCCAGACGGTGGAGTTTCTGGGCTTCCAGTGGTCGTGGCTGACGGCCGACGGCTGGCGCCATCTGATCCTGCCGGCGTTCAACCTGTCGCTCTTCAAGATCTCGCTGGTGATCCGCCTGACTCGCGCCGGCGTGCGCGACGTGATGCCGCTGGACTTCGTGAAGTTCGCGCGCGCCAAGGGCCTGTCGCCCTTCCGCGTGGTCTGTGTGCACGTGCTGCGCAACACCATGATCCCGCTGGTGACGGTGCTTGGCCTTGAGCTGGGTTCGACCATCGCATTTGCCGTCATCACCGAAAGCATCTTTGCCTGGCCCGGCGCCGGCAAGCTGATCCTGGACAGCCTGAACGCGCTGGACCGCCCCGTGATCGTGGCCTACCTGATCGTGGTGGTGTGCCTGTTCGTGACGCTGAACCTGATCGTCGACATTCTGTACAAAGTGCTGGACCCCCGGGTGCGGCTGGAGGCCACGGCATGAGTTCCGTATCCAATACCGCGCAGGCGCCTGCCCTGCGCCGCGAGTCGCCGTGGCGCCGCAACCTGGCCGAGTTCCTGTCGTCCAAGACGGCGGTGCTGGGCCTGGTGGTGGCCACGCTGCTGATCCTGGCCGCCGTGCTGGCGCCCTGGATCTCACCGCAAAACCCATATGACCTGCTGCAGATCGACGTGCTGGACTCGCGCCTGCCGCCCGGCACCATGAACGGCCTGGAGACCTTCCACTACTGGCTGGGCACTGACGGCCAGGGCCGCGATCTGCTGTCCGGCATCCTGTACGGCCTGCGCATCAGCCTGATGGTGGGCGTGGGCTCGGCGCTGATCGCCGGCGTCATCGGCACGCTGCTGGGCCTGTTGGCCGCTTACGCCGGCGGCAAGGTCGACGCCTTCATCATGCGTCTCGTGGACCTGATCCTGTCGTTCCCGTCGATCCTGGTGGCCATGATGATCCTTGCGTATCTGGGCAAGGGCGTGGGCAACGTGGTGCTGACGCTGGTGATCCTGGAATGGGCCTACTACGCCCGCACCGCGCGCGGCCAGGCCCTGGTCGAGCGCCGCCGCGAATACGTCGAAGCCGCCCGCTGCCTGGACATTCCCAACTGGCGGATCATGTTGAAGCACATCCTGCCCAACTGCCTGCCGCCGCTGATCGTCATCGGCACGCTGCAGATCGCGCGTGCCATCACGCTGGAAGCGACGCTGAGCTTCCTGGGCCTGGGCGTGCCGGTGACCGAACCGTCGCTGGGCCTGCTGATCTCCAACGGCTTCCAATACATGCTGTCCGGCGAATACTGGATCAGCTTCTACCCCGGCATCGCGCTCTTGATCACCATCGTGGCGATCAACCTGGTGGGCGACCGCCTGCGCGACGTGCTGAACCCGAGGACCCACAAATGACCGACCGCTCCGCCTCGGCTGGCGCGCCGGCCACGCTTGAAGTGCGCAACCTGCGCACCCAGTTCCACACCCGCGCGGGCGTGCTGCCCGCCGTGGATGGCGTCTCCTTCACGCTGGAACGCGGCAAGATCCTGGGCCTGGTCGGTGAATCCGGCTCGGGCAAGTCCGTCACGGGCTTCTCCATCATGGGGCTGGTCGACGCGCCGGGCCGCATTGCCGGCGGCGAGGTCCTGTTTCAGGGCCGCGACCTGACCAAGCTGCCCGCGCGCGAACTGCGCAAGCTCCAGGGCAATCGCATCGCCATGATCTTCCAGGATCCGATGATGACGCTGAACCCCGTGCTGCGGGTGGATGTGCAAATGATCGAGACCGTGCGCGCCCACACCAGGATGAGCAAGGCCGAAGCCCGCATCCTGGCGCGCGACACGCTGGGCATGATGGGCATCCCCAGCCCCGAGGAACGCCTGCTGGCCTATCCGCATCAATTGTCCGGCGGCATGCGCCAGCGTGTGGCCATTGCCATCGCCATGCTGCACCGCCCGGACCTCATCATTGCCGACGAACCGACGACCGCGCTGGACGTCACCATCCAGGCGCAGATCCTGTCCGAAGTGCAGAAGCTGGCACAGCAGCACGGCACCAGCCTCATCTGGATCACGCACGATCTGTCCGTGGTGGCGGGCCTGGCCGACGACGTGGCCGTCATGTACGCCGGCCGCATCGTCGAACACGGCAAGGTCGACGACGTGCTGGACCGTCCGCAGCATCCGTACACCGTGGGCCTGATCGACAGCCTGCCCAGCAACAACCAGCGCGGCCAGCGCCTGCGCCAGATTCCCGGCATGACGCCGAACCTGCTGCACCTGCCGGCCGGCTGTGCGTTCTCGGCGCGCTGCTCGCGCGCCACCGCCGCCTGCGGCCAGCAACCCGGCATCACCCAAGCCTTACCCGAACACGACGTGCGCTGCTTCCATCCTTCCATCCAGATCCACCGCGAGGTGGCGGCATGAGCGCAACCGCCAACGCCCCCACCCCGCTGATCGACCTGCGCCAGGTCAGCAAGCGCTTTGGCGAACGCAAGATCGGCGCCGCCGGCCGCGCAATGCAATCGCTGGGCCTGTCCAAGCCGCCCGCCATCACGCGCGCCGTTGACCACGTGGACCTGATCGTGAACCCGGGCGAAGTCGTCGGCCTGGTCGGCGAGTCCGGCTGCGGCAAGTCCACGCTGGGCCGCATCGCCGCAGGACTGCTCACGCCCTCCGGCGGCGAAGTCCGCATCAACGGCAAGCGCCCCGCCGACATGACCACCGCCGAGGCCCACGCCGCGCGCCTGAAAGTGCAAATGATCTTCCAGGATCCCTACGCCAGCCTCAATCCGCGCCTGCGCGTGGATGAGATCGTCGGCGAGGCGGCGCGCATCCATGGCCTGGTCGGCAATGGCGACTTCGACGACTACGTCAGCACGCAGCTCGAACGCGCCGGTCTGGACCCCGCCCTGCGCCAACGCTACCCGCACCAGTTCAGCGGCGGCCAGCGCCAGCGCATCGGCATTGCCCGCGCGCTGGCCGTGCAGCCGTCCATGCTGGTCTGCGACGAAGCCGTGGCCGCGCTGGACGTATCGATTCAGGCGCAGATCCTGAACCTGTTCATGGACCTGCGTGAAGACCTGAACCTGACGTATCTTTTCATCAGCCACGACCTGGGCGTGGTCGAGCACCTGTCCGACCGCGTCGTCATCATGTATCTGGGCCGTGTCGTGGAAACGGCGACGGTCGAAGAAGTCTTCCAGCGTCCCAACCACCCGTACACCCAGGCGCTGCTGGCCGAGATCCCCACCCTGAAGTCGCGCCACAAGATCTTTACCGCGATCAAGGGCGAGATCCCCAGCCCGCTCAACCCGCCCACCGGCTGCCATTTCCATCCGCGATGTCCGAATGCGATGCCGCGCTGCAAGACCGAGGTTCCCACGCTGAAGGGAATCGCCATCAACCACCTGAGCGCCTGTCACCTGAACGACATGGCCTGATGATCACTGGCCGCGGCCCGACCGCCGCAGCCGCTGGATTAACTCCGTTCCCCCTCTACCAAGGATCCCGGACAATGAAACGCCTGATTCTCTCGACCCTCACCGCCGCCATCCTGGGCGCCTCGGCCGCTGCCTCCGCCGACAATCTGTCGATCGGCTTTGCCGACCCGCTGTCGTCGCTGGACCCGCAACTGAACAACCACGCCGGCGACCGCTCGGTGGCCCTGCACTTCTGGGACCTCCTGATCGAGAACAAGTGGAACAAGTTGCAGCCGGGCCTGGCTGTGAGCTGGAAGCCGCTGGACAACACCACGTGGGAATTCAAGCTGCGTGAAGGCGTCAAGTGGCAGGACGGCACCCCCTTCACCGCCGACGACCTGATCTACTCCTACACCCGC